>Ga0209771_1000709_pt1 | contig 22092 bp, 39 predicted proteins | sample SaaInl59LU_5_DNA_FD_184639 | JGI IMG/M metagenome (GOLD analysis project Ga0209771, IMG submission 184639) | Marine microbial communities from expanding oxygen minimum zones in the Saanich Inlet - ESP_59LU_5_DNA (SPAdes) (version 2) | ecosystem: Environmental > Aquatic > Marine > Intertidal zone... | reverse complement strand
TCTGACGGTGCTGCATTAATAGTCATTGCTGATACTTTAGCAGCTCGATTCGCTCTTAATAAATTTGAAGTGGTCGAAACTGTACACACTGATGATGACGGCGATGAAGAAATAATCTACACACCCAAAAGTGGATCAATCATCCCAGACGACGAACCAGACGACGAAACTTTTCATTAAACACACGAGGTTATAACATGACAGAATCAATATCTACTTTACTATTTCTAGTTGTTCCTATACTAACAGGTGCAGCATTTGGTGTGCTATCACATTGGATACAATCACGGCGGCCACACAAACAACTCCCTTTGCGCATTGAGCCAACACTCACTTGGAATGGCCCCTACCCAAGTATACCGCTTGCCGACAATCGTATTGAGCCAACACTATGACAGAGAAGTACACTGTGGATTCTGGAACTAAGATCTTGCTTGAAGAAGTATTAAACATGGCACAACGCACTGTTGATATTCAATACGATCCAGACCTAGCTGATACTATGCAGATGTTACTAAGTGAAGTTGCTGAAATATTTAACATTGAAATACACAACGTAACCGAGAGTGGGCAAGTTGTTCCATTCAAAGGTAGTCCGGACCTAAGCATAGTAAAGGATTAAACTGGAGTTTAATTATCTGTGCTTGCGACTGTAAATAACTTATGCGAATACATCCGTATCACAAGGAGCGCAATGACACAATATAGAATATACGATCACACCTCTATGAACACTCTGGCTAATGCAATCCCCACACTAAAGAAGGCACAAGAAATTTTGGCGTTTCTATTACTAGACCACCCTAGCCACGATATACAGATAGAATCTTACACACAAAAATGACTAGACAACAAATAGAAAACAAACTCAAAGACAGCGGTCTTGACTCACACAGTCGCGAAACCTTGTTGCAATATCTCCACTACCTTACAGTCGAGAAACCTCAAAGCGCACCGCGTCCAAAAAAAAATTACACTAGTAGACCCAAGAAACATAGCTAAACCTAGTTCCTTTTGTTACTGGATTTACTTTGTGAGGATACATAAAGTTACTAGGAAATATTAGAACAGCACCTGGAGGAATATCTATTACTGTGTCCCACATAACAAACTCTCCTCCATCGTAATCATTGTTTAGCCCTCCTACTATGCTGAGTATAGGTATCCCATTTACGCCCGGACCAAAAAGATCATGTATATGATCACAATGTAGTTTCATTTTCTTCTGTTCGTTATATCTATTGAATCTCAAAGGACTGTACCCTTGCCAGCCAGAAAACCACTCACATGCTAAATCTTTGACAATATACGTTTCTAATGCTGTGTATATTTTGTTTTGTATCAGTTGTTTTTGATCAATATTTGACCAACTCATTTGTAACTCATTTTCACTAGCAAGTTTTTCAGTTGTACTCGTATTATTAAAGTAATGTTCATCCCAAGAAACATCACTAGACAAACTTGCAACTGTACTCCTACACAAGTCTAGATCAACAATGTTTTCGTAGACTTTAATATATTTTTCAATGGTGTGGTTGATCATAAATTTAACTCCGATAGTAGAAATTCGCTTCCTATTGATCCTTTAACAAAAGTATTAAATGACAAACTTACTCTGACATCCTTTTCTACAACATTTACATAGTGTAGAAGACTACTTGGAAATAATACCAACTGTCCAGAGTGTACAGGAAAATACCACGAAGTTGCATTATATGAATTAAAATTAACTGGTTCTATTTGTAGGCTATCAACATTTCCTTTATCAAACCATATACGATCTAAATCTGCATTTGCACTAACATAATATACACCACTTATGATACTGTTGGTATGAGCATGTTTATGGTGCATCTCTCCTGGATAAGTTTTATTACACCATGACTGTGTTATATGTAACGATACGTGATCATTGGGCTGATAAACTTCCTTAAAGTACATCTGAACATGCTTGTTAATTTCATTACGTAAACTAGACAGTTCATTCTTTTCTAAAAGGTAAGAGTCAACACTTCTATGATTATGTCTATTGTCTTGGAACTCTTGTTGGTTTATGAAATCAAATTCGCTGTTATCTATTGTATAGTCTAAGTCCGTTGTTGAAACAGCCGTTGGAAATAAATTATGTATCTGCATAAAACTATTTAGTAGTGAGTATATACACTGGTACTATAAAAGGCTTAGTTGATATAGTGTATCTCAAACCACGTTAGCATATGCACACCCTCTAGAGCACTACAACGAAACCATTCCCCGCGAACACGCAGATTAGAATACTCCTTGTGAAATGTACGCTCTAATAACACTACACAATCTTCTTCACATAAACTCGTATGAACTAACTCTAATAAACGACTACTACCTGTTTGTAAACTCTTTAGTCTACGTTGAGGATCCCTACTATAACCAAACTTACATAACTCACCATCACTTATACAATACAAATACATACAACTATATAGTTCTAACACTATACACTATATAGATAAACGACTTATATACATAGGCCCCGCTGCTAGGTTCTTGATAGATGAACTAAACAACCTTGAATATACATAGGCCCCGCTGCTAGGTCCTAGTATAACACTGTACACACCCTCTTTAGACCTAGTAGAAGCAGCACTATACATAGAGTAGAGAGAGTATATACTAGAGAGTTGAACCTTTTACTGCAGCAGATCAAGGAGAGTTGAAACGTAATCAAACGTAATGAAAAGTATTTGAGCTATACCTCTCGTCACTACGGTCAATAGAAAAATTTTATACTGTATATACGGTGTAAATTGTAATAAAATCACTCTGATATACACAGTAGGGCCAGTGAAACCACCGTGGATCCACCATTACAATCCACTGTAATCCACCTTAAGACCATGATATAACCTCTTGATTACTAAGGGAATTCTGGGGCCAGGGGCCTCGTATACTATACACTCTACTACTAAGCACTCAATCGACTCTGTCTACTATACTATAATAGTGTCAAGAGGTTAAAGAGGGGTCTAAGAGCTGTGAATCAACTATACACTATAAGCTATTGATTCTAATAGGTTGCTGTATACTGTAAACACACTGTGTAAGTTATTGAATTATATGGATATTTTTTTCTCTTTGTTTTCAATGTGTTATAAGTCATTGTTTTTATTGGATAATTTTTTTCTCTTTGTTTTCAAGAGGTTAGGTCTAGGTTTAACTGTATATTGTAAGCTATTGATATCGTTGAGGAATTTTGGGTGTGTTCTTTTGGAACAGCACTAGATTTGTTCGAGATGTTTCTTTTGGATTAAAGTCTAATGATATCAAGAGGTTACCGCGAACAGTTCATGTAATGGATGAACCTTTCGGGCTAAGTTGGGGTTCCAGAACCATCAGGCATCGGTAGTGTTTGTCTTCTACTTGGGGAATATTCAGTAGCCCTAACCCTAGTTATTCAATTTTAAAATTTGCCCTTTGCTTGTTGTCCCTATACATATAGTATATGGTCTAACGTTTGATCTGTCAACCGAATAATGCCAAAAAAATTAAATTAATTTAGGGGTTGACAGCGTAGCCGTTCGGTGCTATAGTATACGTATAAGTTAACAAACAAAGAGGGCAAACAATGTTTTATATCTACGAAAGATCAAGTACTTACATCATGGGCGGAGTCAACAAGTGGGACGGTACAGTTCGTCCAGACCACCGCAAGGTTTACAAAACAATGCCTGCGGCCAAAGCAGCACTCACACGCATGAGCAAGCGCCATAGAGCGGACATGTTAGAGAGTGTAAACGATCCGCAGTATAGGTTCGGCATTGCAGAAGCAGGCTACTTCCATAAGAACATAGAGAAGAGTCGCACTGTGAAGAACATGATGAACAATGCGGACATTGTGGAGACTGTGAACACTCCAGGTTATATGTCACCCAGGTCAGAAGCCTACTGGAGCATGTAAAGAAAAAGGTTGACAGTATAGCGCACAGGTGCTATACTGTTATTATAAACAAACAAGGGCAAACAAATGAAACTAGCATATTGCGATAAGATAGCAGACTCAATTCGTAAGGCACTGATCAGAAGCGACCCGGACGGCATCATTGGTCCAGTTGGTCCCGTCAAGATGGACTTGCACCCAACAGGCGGCTACTTCGTAAGCCCCAAGAAGACTATGATGGTCTGGGACATGAACGGCAAGGCGTACTCTGTAACAGTAGAAGAGCAGCCCTTTATGGATTTGGAAGAAAAAGACGAAAAAGTGGTTGACAAGATCAACTTTTGATCATATACTATATATAACAGTTAGACAAACGCTAAGGAGCATAGCAAATGAAATTCGTTATATCAACTCAGTACTTAGAAAACTATGGCGCTCACTGTGAGGACGGCAAGTTCTCCAGCGGTAATGCTTACTGGAAGATGAAGGGCGGCACCGATTACATCGTGAGCGGCTTGGAGCGTGTCCAGGATGCGATTGCATTCGTAATGGCCAAGTTCGGTGTTAATGATATCTCCCAGAAGGAGTATCCAGTAGCGTTCCGCAGCTATGATGAGTGGGAGACAGAGTTGGACAGTTATGACGTTGAATACGCTGACTTCATTAGATCAACGGCCAGGGAGGTTAGTCCAAATTAGGGGTTGACAACCCTGCACTGTCGTGCTATAGTATAAGAGTAAGTTAAACAAATAAGAGGGCATCTTAAAATGGATTACAGAGATTTCGCAATTGAACTGGTAGAGGACATGGGTTTCTCAACAGAAGATATGCTAGTGGCTTGCCTCAAGTATATGTCACAAGACGATGTAGAGGATATGTTACGCTGTAACGAGTATCCTATGAGCTGTGAAGAAGACGAGGACTTGCTTGCACGTTATCCTAACGCACTTGATCAAGTAGAAGTTTTGAAGCGTGACTACCTGGGAGGTACTAACAATGCCTAACTGGTGCACAAACACAATTAAAATCGTAGGCGATGTAGAAACATTGTCGCAACTCAAACCTGTAATCGAAGCAGGTGAAGGCTTGCTACAAGCAATCGCACCAATGCCGGTAGAGCTAGAAGGCACGACTGCCCCTAGCGAATCTCCTAACTGGTATGACTGGTGTCTGAGTAACTGGGGTACCAAGTGGGATCCAGAAGTTCACCTAGAGTTTACGGACAATGGTGATGGCACAGCAGAGATCACAGGCTGGTTCGACACTGCATGGGGTCCGCCTCTTGAAGCATTTCAATCACTAGCAGACGATTGGGACTCGTGTTATATCGAGCTTATGTATGAAGAGCCAGGTATGTGCTTCGTGGGCTATTGGGATTCAGAAGGTGCCGATGACTACTATGAGTATGATGGAGCGACTTCAGACACTGTTCGCAACATGATCCCAGAGTACCTAGTAGATCAGTTCGCACTAGACGAACGCTTGAGTGAGTATGAACAAGAAGAAGAGGAGACAGTGTAATGAAGATAGGTGCAGACGATCTAATCAACCAAATCGCAGATACACTATGTGAAGTTGATGTAGACTTCCTATGTGAGGTAGCCAACAAGGTGCTTGCCGCAACACATACAGCCGCTGGTGAAGATGCTCACGGCTACGATTTAATTGAACAAAATTCAAATTAGGGGTTGACAACTAGCATGTGCGATGCTATAATAGTATTAAGTTAAACAGCGCAAGGGGCATTGCACATGGCATACTACACTTACACCAAAGGACCAATAGGCAACTTCGTAGAGAAGGAACATGGTCAGAACTTTGAATACTCACTCAACGATGATCCATTTGCATGGTGCGAAGACTATCCACACAAGGTATGGGTTGGCTCACACCAGATAGGCGGCGATCAAGGCTACCGTTATGCGATAGTAAAGAAGACCGTTGCTTATGTCTGCGTAGACGAAGATGAGTTTGGTCTTCCTGTGCTAGAGAAGTGGCACTTGAAAAAGAATCACGAATATGCAAATTAGGGGTTGACAGCAGCGCAGGTTGCTGCTATACTATATACAGTTAAACAAACAAAGGGCACTATAAAATGGCAACACGTTCAGCAATAGGTTACAAACTACCAACAGGCGAAGTCCGCGGCATCTACTGTCACTGGGACGGCTATGTAGAAAACAACGGTCTGATCCTTATGAAGTCTTACACAGACGCAGCAAAGGTCGCTGCAATGGTAGAGCTAGGCGACATGAGCGCACTAGCAGGAGATATTGCACTCTGTACATACTACGGACGTGACCGCGGTGAAACAGATGTTGCAACTCAAACCTACACAGACATTGACGACTATGTCACGCACTATGCGGACGGCTGTGAGTACATGTACTTGTGGAACGGCAACGAGTGGATCGTAACACGCGGCGATTTGATCTTTACCAGAGTAGAAGACTTGCTCGAACTGGAGGCAGCATAAAGAGGTTGACATCCTGCTGCTAGGTGCTATACTGTATATATAGAAACACTAAGAGGGAACTGCACAATGAACGACTTGTTTGAAATCGTAGAAGACTTGGAAGACATTGACACCTTTGGTAGCGATACCACAGCGTTCGAAGACATCATCGTCAAGTGGAAGGCCCGCTTGCTAGATGCACAAGACGCAGCAGAGCGTCAATTTGAATTATTTGAAATGGATGATGGAGCCTAATATGGAAACTATTCTAATCGCACTATGTATCGCAATCTGCGGTGGACTAATCGGATATCTGTTTGGTTACCGAACCGGTAGCAATGACATTGAACAAGTGTACAAGGATGTCTATGACATAAAGGATTACTAAGAACAATCGCTCGCATGGTGGAATAGGTATACACAACAGACTTAAAATCTGTCGCCGCAAGGCTTCCCGGTTCGAGTCCGGGTGCGAGCACCAACACAGGGCCCTTAGCTCAATTGGTTAGAGCACCGGACTCATAATCCGTAGGTTCCGAGTTCGAGTCTCGGAGGGCCCACCACGTTACTGCCCTTAGCTCAGCTGGATAGAGCAACAGCCTTCTAAGCTGTGGGTCAGAGGTTCGAATCCTCTAGGGCAGGCCAAGTAGATGAACGGACGGCGAAGCAGGTTGTGCCCTCGACCTATAAGACTTCGTCGTCCAGCATCAAGTAGAACCAACCAGAAAACACGGTGGTCAATCCATTATAACATAAAAATTTTGAGATGTCAATCGAAATGTGGTCGGCTAAGTCATTGATATTGTTGAGGAATTAAATTAAATTTTTCTGCTAAGTCATTGTTTTTGTTGGAAACTTTTCTCTTTACAAATGTAAAAACATATGCTATAGTGTATGTATAAGTTAAACAAGCATAGAGGGCTATAATATGCAAACTACTACACAAACAAACAACTACGTATTTTTAGCAGCAGAAGACGCTGCAATTGTTGTACGTGTAAACAATGTAACAGTTGCCGCAGACGTACAAACAGCAGACGCACTTGTACAAGTGTTTTTAACACATAATATTAATGTGCTAACAGACACTATTATGTGCAGCAGCAGCATAGATTTTGCAGCAGAAGAGGGCTTTGCTACAGACAGCTGTGCGCATAATATTATAGACGCTGCACTAGATGCACTAGAATAAAACATAATAAAAACAAGCACTTAGTAGAAAAATGCTAAGTGCTTGTTTTCTAACAAAACTTTTCGCTTTACAAACACCTACACTTGTGCTATAGTACTAGTACGCAATGCATTAGAGGAGCACACAATGCAATACGCAATTATTAATTTTGCAACACAACAAACAACTTTCTTTGCAACGTTTGCACAAGCAAGTGCCGCCTGTACTGCTTACAGCAGCAGCAACATGTCTAGCGTTTACATAGTAGACTTGCAGGAAAATGCAATAGAAAAACTTTAAAAAAATGCACATTAGGGGTTGACAACCGATCCCTAGTGTGCTATAACTGTTATATAGGGGTTAACGCAAGAGGGCAACACAATGCAAGAACTGAATGTACACTTTATCAACCGCGGCTACGGCACAGACGAAGGCTTCAAGAAGGTCGAGCTGTTAGGACAATCAATCTGTGAGTTCAGCGGCAAGCCAGTAGCAGAGATCCGCAGCCCATTTGGCCTTGGCGGAACATTGGTTGCAGAGTATGCAGGACAGTACGAAGGTTGGGTCTGCGATTTAGATTAAAAAGAGGTTGACACTATAGCGCACCTGTGCTATAGTGTATGTATAAACAAAGTAGAGGGATTACTACAATGTCAAACGCACGTTTCGATCGCACAGTACTTGTTTGGGAAAACGGCACGTACTGCTCCACGCATACGTATACTGCACAAGAATTCAACTCAGAGTTTACAGAGAAGCAGCGTAAACGTTTGCTCGGCGGACATCATGTCAAGGGTTGTGTGGACCTAGAAGCATTCTATCATCGTGCAGCAGATCTAGTGCCTGCATAAAAAAGAGGTTGACAAGCTAGCATTTGATGCTATACTGTATATAAGTTAACAAAGAAGAGGGCACTTCATGCGATACTACTACACTGTAAAAGAATTCAAGTATGCAGAGTTTGATGTGATCATCGACTGGACCTATGAGGACTGTTCGGTACGTGATTGCTTTGATGAGACCGAAGAAGAGTTTCGCGAGATGGAGCGGCGCTTGGACAACGAGATCGACACTCACTACATTGCTCGAGTGCGGGCCATGTATGACGGAGTGGAGATGGGCTCAGACTACTTGGGCTCCTGCTATGCTCGCGATTGCTCGCCCGAAGACGACATCAACGACGGCATTGGTGGTTACTTGGAAGCTATGGTAGACGAAGCTGTCGATCAAGCTCGCTCAGAGGCTGTGGCAATGCTACAACGGTTGAAGGCAGATTTCTTAAATTAGGGGTTGACACTATAGCGCACCTGTGCTATAGTGTATGTATAGTTAGAACAAACGGAGGGCAATCCAAATGTCAACAGAATTACGCAACGTACCAGACTGCACATTCCAAAACGAATTGACTCAGACTCGCTTCTGGGGTGGCAATGATAGAATGACTTGCGTACAGATAACTCAACGCAGACACAAGAGCCAACGTGGTGGTAGTTCATTAGAGTTCTTTGACTCATTGCAGTTAACCAAGCATCAAGCACGTCAGTTGGCAACAGAATTGATGTTGTTCGCAGAAGGACGTGAAGTAGAAGAAAGCGAAAGCCATCTGGTAGACGAGGAGGAACTGTAATGGCAGTAGATCTATGGGATAAGGTCTGTGAGCAGATCGAACATGATGTTCGCGATCCGTTGAACGATATGACGGCACTGTATACAATGCTTCAACAGGTTCCAAAGGATGTGTTGATTGCTTACCTACCAGAAAGCGAATTGGATGATGACTATGTGTGAATGTTATGGATGTACCACAATGCGCCACCCTTGTATCAAAGACATTGGTAGCAAAAAATAATTCAAATTAGGGGTTGACAACTAGCATTTAGATGTTATACTGTATATAAGTTAAACAAAACAAAGACTGTTTTTAGCTGCACACAAGTAGCAACCAAACGTAACTAGCAATGTCAATAAGGCTAGGTGAGGGAGGAAGTGTTGATAGGTGTGTTAGCAAGCTACAAGCAGTCTTAAACAAAAGGGCAAATAATATGCAACCAACATTTTTTGAAGCAACAAAAGAACAAAAGAAACTAGCCGACCTAGGTCGCAGCATGATGGACTGGAGTGAAGAGTACGGTAAGCTGCATGGCTTGAAGATGGTCACAGACAATGGGCTGCGTATGCTAAATGATATTAGCCACGTAGGTTATATGTTGACCACAGTAGGCGCTACCTTTGGTTCAAAGGAAGTAGACTTTGATGCTGCTGAACGAAAATTGATTGTTGACTTTGCAAACAAATTGGTTGACATCGAGCGCAAAGACTAGTATACTATATATAAGTTAACAAACGCAAGGGGCATTGCACATGACAAACGTTATGATTAAAGAAGGCACATATAAGATCCGTGGCAAAGACGTAGACCTAAATGGTATGGTGTTTCCACTAGTAGAAGAATTTAAAGTAGGAGCCAAGGGCGGCTACGTAACAGTAGACGGTCGCGCAATTGCAGGCTTTCCAGATCGCAATATTAAGATCACTGTTAGCGATGCTGCCGGTTACACAGCAACGTCTGAGGCGACTGCTAACATTGAAGAAACAGATGAGGAGACAGTAGACCGTATCCGTGAACGCTTTGACATGTTGGGTGACATGACTAAGGCAGTGCGCAAAGGTGATGTGCGAGCAATGATCGTAAGTGGCCCTCCAGGTGTTGGTAAGAGTCACGGTGTTGAGCAAGTACTAGATCGTTATGCATTGATGGAGAGCCTAGGCGGACGACAGACACACGAAGTAATCAAAGGCGCTATGAGTGCAATTGGTCTTTACTGTAAGCTGTACAAGAACGCAGACAAAGGCAAGGTAGTGGTGTTCGATGACTGCGATAGTATCTTCAACGATGAACTAAGCTTGAACATTCTTAAAGCTGCGCTAGACTCTAAGAAGACTAGAACTATTAATTGGAATACAGATAGCTTCAAGCTGCGCAACGAAGGTGTACCAGATAGCTTTAAGTTTGAAGCAAGCGCAATCTTTATCACTAACTTGAAGTTTGATAAAGTCAAAGGTAAGCTGCGTGAGCACTTGGAAGCACTCGAGTCGCGCTGTCACTACATGGATCTAACTATTGATACTGACCGTGAGAAAATGTTACGTATTAATCAAGTAACCAGAGACGGTATGTTGGATGCATACAAGATCAACGATGATACCAAAGAAGAGATTATGGAATTCATCGATATTAATAAGAACAAGCTGCGTGAACTGTCACTGCGTACAGTACTAAAGATTGCAGACTTGGCCGTAGCATTTCCAGACAAATGGGAAGCGATGGCAGAGAATACTGTGATGCGTCGAGCATAACGCTCCGCTGATCAGTAAGGACAGCAGCACACCCTGTGGTGTTGTCCAACATAGAGCTAGATGTAGGATGTGCCCTCGTCCGAACTAGCTCGAACACCGAAGCAGCCCACAAGAGCTGTAAGGTGCTAAGGTAGTAGAATTGGAGTGTGCCCTCACTCTATATACTACGATTGAAAGGCCCTAGCAGGATGTGCCCTCGTCCAACGCTAGGGCTTTTTTTTAATTTAATTTGCCATTAGGGGTTGACACATCCGCAGAGTGATCATATACTGTATATAAGTTAACAAAGCAAGAGGGCAAACAAATGAAAGCACTAAATGAATATGTAGCACAGAAGAACAAGTGGGGCAAACTGTTTGGCATGCCAGCATTGGATCTCAACAACGACATGGATCGCGTACAAATTGCACAGGGACTAGACGGCGAACTATCACCTGAGAACCTACACTGTGATGGAGAGATATCACAAGCTCAAGCAATGAAGAAGCTACGCAAGCTCAACAAGGTGTGCGCTGAACTGATCCAACTAGATCCTAGCGTAAAAATTTACGAATATTATCCATAAAGAGGTTGACAAGCCAGCACTAGGGTGCTATACTGTATATAAGTTAACAAGCTAAGGAGCATAGCAAATGACTACTATCAACACATCAACTACTGTATTAAACGACTACACTGTAGAAGACCTGCAGACTATTAAGGCAGCGGCACTACAGCATGCACGTGATGCAGCCGAAGCAAGCGTTGCTGCCAACGGTGAACTAGGCTACTGTGGCTTTGCTTGGGTTAACATCTACGGTATCAAAGGCAATACCAAGCTGGGCAAGCGTATGAAGCAAGCAGGCTTTGAGAAAGACTACACTGGAGCATATTCAATATGGAACCCAAGCGGACTAGGTACGCAGTGTATGCTCACTAAGGAAGCTGGAGCGTATGCAGCAGCTAAGGTGTTTACAGCAGCAGGCTTTACAGCTTACGCAGGTAGCAGAGCAGACTAAACAAATAGATTGACAGTATAGCATCCAGGTGCTATACTGTATACACATAAACAAACGCTAAGGAGCATAGCAAATGAATACAGTACTAACAGCAATCAAAGCAATCCACAAAGCAGACAGCAATGAACTAAAGCAGATCATCCAAGCAGTCAAGCTACAGCAAACGTTCCTTGCAAAGCAGAGCGCTCGCACGTTTAGTGTAGGTGATGCGGTACAGTTTAAAGGGCGCGGCAACCGTACTGTAGTAGGAACAGTAAGCAAGGTTAATCCTAAGACTATTGTAGTAGACAGCCCTACACAAGGACGCTGGAAGGTCACAGCTAGTATGCTTAGTGCATTGGCTGCATAGCTATAGCCACTAGGGGCTGCTGAGTTACGTAAGGTAACAGGCAACCTAGACAACACGTAGAGAAGACGGGGAGGGGTTAGTAATTAATTTTACTAACCTTTTTCTTTTTGTATTAATAAAAATATTTCTCCGAGGGGGTGGGGGGTATATTATACAATAAAATCAAACACTTAGCACAGTGCTTAATGCCACCTTCTTTTAAAATACACCGAGTGTAAATCACCACCTCACTTCTGTAAGTACTTGACCCTAATTTTTTACGCGACTATTTTTTTAGGTGCTAGGACCCATTTCGGGCTATCCAACAATTAACACTATAGTATTACTAGTCAACATCAACACAGTCTAACTAACACTATTATATTAATTACGCTACATAGTAAAGCCAAGCAATTTACGCTAGAGCGTAAAGGGTCGCTTCCTGAAAGGAAAGACTCTCTAGCGAAAGCGTGTATGAGCTAAGAGGCGCTTGCGAAGCAAAGCATCCAATGCTCGTACTATTATTTTATATAAGTGTTCGGTCCGAGTATAGTAAATAACTGTATGCATAAGTTAAGACTACAATTCCATCCAGTAACAAACACGCAAGCTATTGATGCGCTAGTATTTGCATTGTCAATAGAACTGTTTGTAAACAATCGTATACAGTCAACTCAACCTAGTCATGATGTGTTAGAGTTTGAATCAGCAAAGGACTGTACATTTGCTCAGTTAGTACTGTGTGGAAACTCTAGATACACAGTCACGAGTATAGTCTAAAATGTCTTTAAATTATTAATCGTGTGTTACGGTGTATTGCATGGTGTTGCAATGTACGTGTCGCTATGGTTAGGAGATTTCTTTTTGTAATGGCGTCATTAGTATGTGTGTACGTAAACCTAGTTAACTGTGTATTTAATGGCCTTAAAAATTTTGCGTAAAACTCTTCGAGCTCGTGAATCTAGCGGCTGCGCTTCGCGCTTTTTTCTTAATCTACGTCGATGTTATTAATGAACTTTTTAAGTAGTGTGCTATTAGTATCGGCACGTATCCGAGGAGCACTATCGCCTGTTGTTGGATCTTCTGTTGTTACACTATTACGCTTGAGTGCGGATACAATTGAATTGCTACTGCTTGCATTTGAATAGCTGTTAGAACCTTCATCCTCTTCATCACAATCTGAAATGCGTAATGTGTCAATGTCAAAGCCTAGATCGATCTTTTGTCCTACGCCACTAGAGTTACGTGTCTTCATCAGTTGGATTTGATAGCGGCCTCGTTCTTTCATTGCTCTACTTGTAAAGATACCAAACACGTTGTCCGCTGTTTGAATCTTACTCAGTCCGCCTGAGATGTGCGAGTGATCAAATTCAATCTCTTCCACAGCACCTCTATTCAACTGTGCCGCTGTAACAAACACTGTGTTCAATTCCATTGCTAGGTTACGTAGTTCTTCACTTACGTACTTGTCTTTGATAAACAAGTTCTCTGCACTTACCTTTGTGCTTGCTGGCATGAGTAGATCCAAGTAGTCAATTAGTAGTACGTCTACTTTCTTGCCTGTTTTAATTTCATATTCTTTAATGTAACTGCGTACATCGTTTGCTGTCTTACCACTTGGCATATACTTGACTTGGAATGCACCTGACTTCTTGCCAATCATCTTTACTTTGAGTTCAACATCATCGATGCTTTTAAAAATGTCTCTGCTTGGAATGCCTGTTACCATACTGTCAAGTCTCATACTAACTAGACTCTCTGCAAGCTCTAGGGTCAAGTACATTACGTTCATGCCCTTCTCAGCCATGTTAACACCAATGTTAGCAAGGAACAAACTCTTACCTGCACCCGAACCACCTGCAAAGATGTTAAGCTCACCTCTGTTAAAGCCACCAAACAGTTTCTTGTCCATAGCTGCCCAGCCTGTACTTACTTGTCCGTTAGTACTCTTAATTGCTTCTAGTCTACCTCTTGGGTTTATAAAGTAATCTGTGCCTAAGTCTTTTTGCAAACCAATCTGCACAGCCTTCTTTACTAGATCCTCACACTGTCCGTAGTCACCCTTCTCAAGCAAGTCTGCGCTTTTAAGGATAGCTGCTTCTAGTGCTTTGTGCTTGGAGAACGTTTCGAACTCTGTAAGCAACCAATCATAATGATTCTCTTGCAGTACACCTGGATCTTTCAAGTCAGCTTTAGTTGCTGCGTTTAACATATCAAATGTAGGAAGTGCATTGTGTTCGCTAACATATTCAGTTAAGAACTTTGCACCTGCATGCAAGCGTCTGTCAAATGCATCTGGATCAAATACCGCCTGACAACGAACAAAGCTCTCAGCATCGCTCATCATCATTTCTAGATATACTTTTTGTATATCGTATCCATAGTCTGTGTTTTGTCTTGTGCTCATTGTATTAGTATACTACCTATGCCATTGTTTGTCAAGTTTAATTCGTTGTTTTGTTTTAGCAAGTACTGCTCCGATGCAACTGCCTGGGTCGCCTGGATTCTGCGGCACATGCACTGTATCCCAATTAGTCAATAGTGCAACTGCTTGTCTGTTCAATGCGCCTCCGCCTGCTAGTGCTAGATGCTTGGAGCCTGTTTTGATCTTTGTCCATGCTGCTATATTAACCACACAGTATTCGAACACAGCCTGTGTAGCTGCTGCAATGTCATTCAAGTCTTCTTGACTAGTAAGTTCAGGACGCCACCAGTTGGCGCCTCGATGCATATTCTCTCGCATCTTAACATAAGGGTCTGCACCCATGCCATGTGTTTCTACTAATTCCTCTAACATGATATGGAAGAACCTGTGCTTGTCACCTTTGGCTCCCCATTGGGCTACCAAATATTCATCACGCTGTGCTTGTAGGCCTAGTCGTTGTGTCATAGCACTGTAGAACAATCCGAGGCTATGTGGGTAGCCCTGACTGTGTATCTTCTTTAGTTTGTTGTTCTTTCCGTGCCATATTGTCAGAGTCTCAAACTCTCCAATGCTGTCTAAGCATATTACAGCACAATCATCATGTGGCTGTGTATAGTATGCGTATGCTGCATGGCTTAGATGATGCTGTGTATATTCTATCTTACAAGTAATATCCCAACGCTTAAGGTAAGCACGTATATTATTCTCTTTGTATAACCAGCCTTGGTCAGCCCAATACTGGCGCAGTGTCTTTAGGAACGGACGTTCATACCATACTACTTTGTCAGGCTTGCCATATTGCAGAGCATGTGCTACAATAGCATCATTTAAGTCAGGGTCGTTAGGTACGCCACTAAAGTCTCGAGCAAGTCCTGCCCACATTAGTTTCGTAGTCTGATTATTGATTAGGCCTTTTTGACTATCATCAAATACCGCAAGACTTGCATCATGGCTGTTGCCAACTATTCCCCAAGTTATCATTTGTAGATAAACGGATCACGTTTGCGTAATTCTTTCATACGCTTGCGGAACTTAATTTCTTCTTTAACTTTACGATAAGGCCATGCTACAATGTCCCATATCTTTTTTAATATCTTCTTTATCATACGAACCATTTTTTTGCTCTCAGTCTAATTTTAAGTGGGCTAGTTTCTGCTGCACTAGCAATACTGTATAATGTATATAGTCTCCCGTACTTATCTACACAATCACCTACGTCATTAATCTCTTGACTCCATTCAGGCATACTAACGCCCCAGCCTCTACCAATAGCATCTTCTACAAGTTTCTTGCCTGCATGATCTCTGTCAGGTACAACAACAATCTCTTTGCCTAGTCTGTTAAGCAGTAATGCTTGTGCATCATTTATCTCGCTGCCACCTAGAGCACATCCATCTATGTGAATAGCATCCATCGGCCCTTCAACAAGTATAGCAAATTGCTTATCATATGTTTGTTTGTCTAGTCCATAAACAAAGCCTGGTTGTTGTTCGTTCATGTACTTGGGCTTTTTATCTGCTGTGATAGTTCTACCAGTCCATCCTATAATACGCTGTTCATAGTAAAATGGAATAATAAGTCTGTCACGATATGCTAGGCTTGGGCACCAATAGTAATCTGTATCATCTAATGTCAAGTGCCGTGCTGCCATGTATTTAACTATAGCTAAACTAAACTTGTTAAACTCTGTAATGTCTGCAATACGAATAGCATCGTCTGGTAAGGGTACAGTTTCAAACGTAGGTATTTCTATCTTACGTTCTTTTACTTCTACACCTTCGTTTATACGCATGACATCAAACGTGAGCTTAGTTATTGTGTCATCACTACAGTTGAGCCACTGTAGAAGCTTACGTAGCTTCACAGACACCGCTCTGCCTGGTTGCCAACTAGCTTTGTATCCACAGTTAAAACAATGATAGCTTACTGTATCACCTTCGCTAATAAGACCACCACGTCCTCTAGTATCTGCAGTGTTGCCATTGTGCTGACAGCAGGGTGCATTAAAGCTAGTCCATCCACTAGGGGTAGTCTTACGTTTGCCAGGTAGGTGTTCTGTTATGATGTCAGATACGATACTCATGCTATTATTATAGCACCAATATAATTAAATGTCAAACAGTTTTGGAAACAATTTTCTTACCAGAGAATGTATTAAATCCTTTTCCTTCGTACTTGTCATTTCCAGCTAGGTGCACAAGTATTGGATTAATAACAGGATTAGTAAAAACTCCTCGAAACCTTCCTTCAGCAAGATCTTTGACTTCGTATCCTCTGCGACTGTGTAATATAGCAAACCAAAAACCGTCCCAACTTTTAGGAAATTCAAATATTTCTCCGCTATCATATGCACTAGTAAGGTGTTCTTTTAAATCAGTTGCTTGATGGTGTTGAGTATTAAATATAATTAACCCAGTTTCATAGTGGGCCATCCCTTGCAATTTTTCAAAGTGTACACTAAACAAAGTTCTAGTTGATAACGACTCTAGTATTCCAGGTGCTACAGTATTTTTAGTATATGTATCACCGTCTAAAAATATAACAAATTTATGTCCACTATGCAACGCATGATCTATTGCATAAACTTTATGGCACCATTTCATAGTCTTTAAAATCTTGTTTCTAGATTTTTTGTTTGTTTTATTAATTTCTAACAGCGACAATTTAGTTTCACATGATTCTTTAAAGGCAAGTAGCTTAGTGCTAACATGATTTAAATTAATTATTTCAACTCGAGGGTCGTCTACATGTAGATCGTGTTCTGCATATATTCTTAAAGTGTATCCAGTAGCTGGCCAATATTGACACCAGGTCTCAATTAGCTTTTTGCCATACAAGTGATATCCGTCTTCAGAAAACGTAGTAACAACTAATGTTGTCATTTAATTCCTAACTAATATTTTTGAAATTTTACTTGTTGGATCTGCTGTAGTTTTAAAACGCAAGTGACTGAACACGCCATTAAAGTTTACAGAGGTTGGCTCTGTTTCTGATCCGTCAAACACTAAGGTGTCAACATTAGTCCAGGCCGTAGAGCCCGTTATTTGATTTTCTAATGTTGCTTGGATTATTACATTACCTTCGTAATTAGTAGAATATACGACTGCGGTGTGCAAAGCTTCATTTCCGTTTATACCAGGTTGTGCATTTAGTGTTTCAGATTTCCATTGATTGTTATCAGCATTAAATGTATCAATTAATCCTGTAGGCGCTGGCCCTGGAAAAGCTTCTCCGCTTACATAGATAGATCCGTCCATACCAAAGTTTGTGTCTGCGTAAGTTAACACGTTTGTATTATCTGCAGTTTTAACTAAATGGATATTATATTTTAGATACTGTTGTTCTATATTTAAAAGGTCATTGTCGGTAATTGTTACTTTAAATAATCCTCTAGTCGCAGCACTATCATCGCCTGCAATAAGTTCTCCGTCATGTTCGATTACTAATAAGTTGTTTTCGTCAAACGCTTGAAACTTTGCAGTGTATAATGCAATATCAATTGGCTTCTGATCGGCATTAAGTACTTTAAAGTCTAGCACATTATCTATGCCTTTATATACTTTTAGTTGTTGTTGGTACACTGGTCTATACTCCGTTATGAATCCTGCTTCATTAGTAACAATGGTAGTTCTGTTATTGACTAAATATCTAGGTGTTAACTGCATAATTATATTTATCGAGAATCTATGTTATTAAAAGATATTGAAACAAACTTTCCATTCATTAGCGTAGTCACTTATGGTGGTAACGAGTACGTTGGCATCATTGCTAATCAAGATGCGTACATAACAAGTATGTATGTTTTTTCATCACTTAAAACTGACTTACAAAAAGAATTATTTTTAGCGATGGGAAATATTTGGTGGTGGGAATCAAATAGAATGTTACCTATTAATATTTTCTTAATAAACGAAATGCAACCATTTAGTTATGCAATGATGACTATGAACAGTAAAGATGTTAAAGTAAGAATAGGTCCGTGTGTTAATTTAAATGATTTAAATTTTAAACGTATCAAACGTAAAAGTGTACAACTTGTACGAAAGTCTAAGAACTAATTTGTTCACATAATAAATTCATATGCACTACACATGCTATTGCATAACTTACAGCGTGTGCTTTCTTAAAGTAATAACTATTGTCCGTCGGCTTCGTCCACACTTCTTGTAAAATTAAATTCCAACTGCTGTTCGCTAGGTGTCTCTTCGCTGGTCGAATGATCGCTAGTGTCGCTGCTAATTGTTGTACCGATGACGGTTTCAATTGCTTCAACAGTTCGTTGTGCCCGTTTAGATGAAAGACTTTGTCGCTGAAGTCTGCGTGTTCCAGAAGTTGCCATAGGGGTGTCCTTTCCATTAGTTGTGTTAAGTGTTCATTATCTCTAACGTCTTTATATATGCTTACGTTAAGGAAGTCTAATTTAAAATAGCCACGTTCGTCTGCTGCCTTATGTTCAACCGTAGCCAAGTTGTCAATAGGGTTATGTGGAATCTCTGTTGCGTAGATTCCAGTGTTGTGCTTCTTACCTGTGTTTAACTTTGCCACACGATGTTTGAGTTGAGATAGAATAACATCTCTGTCAGCAAAGTCTATATCAATATCAGGCATCAGCCGCCGCCTTGGAATCTGCCATCTTTAGGCCTATACCAAACTTTTTGATGATGTATACGACCTAATAGATCTCTCATCTCGTTAATCTCTTCCTGTAGTTCTGCGGCATATACACTCTTAGGATCTAATGCCACACTTACTCCACGCCTTGATATTTTTCCTTGCAGTGCATGTTCGATAAGTTCGATGTCTCTTACTGTGAGTTCAAAGTTGTTATTAGGCTTCATCAGTTCTCTTCCAAAAGTATCCGTCATTAGAATCTGGTATAACACCAGTATACTCTAATCCTGTTTCTAGATCAACTAGTTTATATTTACCAGGGCATTTTGTTTTAACAACTAGTTCAATTGCAATGTCTAGTGATGGCACTGTAGTACCATCTAATAATTTTCTGTTCATAGTTTACTTTCTTTTCCATGCTTGCTCATGTAACTTTCCACAACTTTAACAAGTTGTTTGTGCGTATCATCAAACCATGCACTCACATGATAGTCATAGTTTGAGGGTGCTTGAAATACTTTATTAGTGTCTTCAAATCGTCCTTCTTTAATAGTATCCATCCATACTGTATAATCAGGAGCAAAGGCCTGTCTTGCTTCTTCAGTAGGACATATAAAATCTGTAACAGCAATTTTACCTGACATTACTACTCCATCTGCTAAGAACTTCATACGCATTGCTTGTCGCATACGTCCTTCTGGTGTAAAGTCCCAATCGTCATAATGTTTTCTTACAGCATCTGCATTAATCCAAACGCCGTTAATAAGTTTTGCAAACGGCTCTGCTAATGTTGACTTACCGCTTCCTGGTAATCCAAATATTAAAATTTTCATAATTTACTTTCTTTAGCTACATCTTTTACAAGTTGTACATCCTTAGTTAGTCGTTTAAATCTTACACCCCAATGTTGCGGATCAACAATATTATATATCAATCCTAATTGTTCGTCGTTAAATTTACTTAATAACTCTTTTCCGCTTTTGCAATTAAGGATTAGCCATGGACTAATTTTTCCGTCTCTAATATGCCAAACTGATTTATTTAAACTTACGTAATTAAAATAATGATTCCATACACTATTATTTTCAGCAGCCCATTCTACCATAGTTTCGACACTACGTTCTAGTGCAGTCTCTACACCTTCCTTCTTAATAAGATCAGTTGCATATGTTTCATACATTTCTTCTCTGCACCAATGATCAAGTTTAACTCCGCTGGTTACAACATGATTAATATACTTCTCAGGATACAACGGTTTTACATTAGACACAAAACTACCAAACTTTACAAACGCATTATAGTAACTGCTTTTGCAAAACTCTTCATAAGTTTTATCTTTCTTTGCACCTGCACTTAATTTATAAAATTGATTAAATGCATAAAATCCTAAGCGTACTCTGCGCTCATCCTTTTGCAATGCTCTACGCTTCTTTTCACACACATGCGCCATAAGAGTAGATTCTCTTACATAACTACTTCCGCAGTATTCGCACTTGTATGGCTTAGAGCTTGATGTCAATGTCATGGTCTTTTGCAAGTTGTTTGAGTTCTTTTTTTGTAGATATTCCAGCAAGTAGTTCAACCTCTTTCATTTTCATATTTGGATATAGCTGAGATAATAATTTGATTGCCGCATTATTATTGCCGTCTTTTTTCTTAAAACCAATATATGGATGATATTGAATTTTACCTGTTGCTCCACTTGTACATAATAACTGCCACATTAATTCTTGGTGTCCGTTTTCTTTACCAACTCCAATGTCGTTAAAGTGCTTATTATAATATTCGTTGGTTTTAAATACTGCAAGTTCTTGCGCATCAGTGTCGCCTTGTACAGCACTAACATATCTGTTCAACAACCAAAAGCTTACACTCTTCTTTTCTTCAGAAGATAATTCTTTCCAAACGCTTTTTGCGTTCATGTCAACAGCTGCTAAAATATCTTTTACTGGAAGTCTTTGTTGTGCCATTCGACTACATCCTCGGGTGCGTTTATCTCTACTCCATTATAGTATACACTCAAACAACCAACTTGCCAACCACTTTTTAGCCAGCGTAGTTGTTCAAGTTTTTCAATGCGCTCTTCTTTTTCAACTTGCAAGTTTGGATAACATTGTAGTGCGTTCTTACGATAACCGTATACGCCCAAGTGCCAGTCGCCGTAGCCTGTCATACCTCTACCAAACCACAATGCGCTATCGCCAGCACGTACCATCTTAACTGAGTTAGGATCATTTTGTTTTTCTTCTGGCATCTCAGTAAACACAGTGCTTACAGGATAATGCTGCAAACTTGAAATACATTTTTCAATCATTTGTAATGTAACATCAGGCATATCGCCTTGTACATTAATAAATTGATCGTACTTTTGCATATAGTCTAAACCAATAGCACCTGCACAGCGTTCTGTACCGTTATCATAATCTTTATCATCGATTATTACACTTGTGTTTTGAAATACGTTAGCAATACGTTGATCATCAGTAAGCACGTATGTTGGTAGCTTAGACGCAATACAAGCGTCATACACACGTTGTATCATAGGAACACCATCTAACATAGCTAGAGGCTTTCCTGGGTAGCGTGTACTGCCGTAACGTGCTGGAATTAGTATTGCTGTTTTCATTGAGGTGGTCTTTCATTCCTATCGTAACTATATGTCACGATATCTGCTACAACTTTTTCAAAGTCATCTAGCCTAAGCATGTTTGGGCCATCACTAGGTGCTATATCAGGGTCAGGATGGACTTCCAAGAAAAAGTTCCTGATGCCAAGAGCGCTCCCAGCACGAGCCAACCCAGGGACGTAATCACGGTTACCGCCTGAACTAGACC
>Ga0209771_1000702_pt1 | contig 22209 bp, 31 predicted proteins | sample SaaInl59LU_5_DNA_FD_184639 | JGI IMG/M metagenome (GOLD analysis project Ga0209771, IMG submission 184639) | Marine microbial communities from expanding oxygen minimum zones in the Saanich Inlet - ESP_59LU_5_DNA (SPAdes) (version 2) | ecosystem: Environmental > Aquatic > Marine > Intertidal zone... | reverse complement strand
TTCGCTATTTCTGTTACTACCTTTTCTTTTTTTACTGTTGTTTCTGCTTTTGCAGTTGTTTGCTTTGTAGCCATAATATGATAAAATTAAATAATTTGAATAAGAGTAATAATTACCCCCGTAGTTACAACGAGGGTAAAAATTACAAATTTAGTTACTATGAAGGAACTGATGCAGTATTTTTCAATAATACAAAGTTGTTCGCTCCTTGTACACATAAACATCTTTCTGATAAGAAGTGTACATTCATTGCGTCTTCATCTGAAGTATAGTTTCCACCTACAGATCCAGTGATCCAAGATTTCATTTTTCTATCATCAGCTTCAGAAGCTCTATATCTAATGTGTAAGAATGGTCTTGAGATATTCTTACCTAACTGCTGGTCATAAACTGTAGAAGTTCCCGCTGGTACAACTACACCTTCAATATCTCCAACTAATCCACGAGTAGTAGAATCGTTTAAGTATTTCCAGTCAGTCTTGTAGAAGTCATAAGAACCTCTTCTGAATCCTGAGAAACCTAAGTTTAACGCCATATCTTCGCTGTTTTCAAATACTCCGTAAGAAGTACCACCAGCACCATAAGCATTTTGAGCAGCTAACATATTGTCAATACCTAAAGAAGTTGCTCTATCTAAGAATAACATATTCTCTTCAATAGCTCCTTGCTTGTCTAATTCTTGTAAGATAACATCAAAGTCAGCTAAACCTTTATCGTCTCCTTGTCCAAAGTCAGCATCAGTGTAAACTAATCCTCTGTCTTCTAAAGCAGCGAATAAACCTTCAGATCCGTTCAATTCATTACCACCACCAAATCCAGTTCCTGGAGTGATTGCAGATGCAGCTTTTTCAGCTTCAATCATTGACATTTCTAATTGGTCTTCAAAACGAATTCTAGCTTCGTGCTCAGACTTTAAGTACCATAAATAACCAGAAGTACCAGCTTCTGTTGCAACTTCAACCCACCCGATTTGAGCAGTGTCAGATCCATTTACACTGTACTTGTCTCTTAAGATAATTGGTTTGTTACTGAATTGAGAGAAAGATCCATCAATTGATGTTCCAGCGTTTTCAGTACCTTTTGCATATTCAGAACCGTATACAAATACTTTTACGTTTCCAGTTCCTGTTACAGTTAAAGCACCCGCATAACCAGCTACTGTTAATGTTGCAACACCTGCAGCTGTAGCTACATCACTTACATAAGCTTTTTCTACTGTAAAACCTGTAGAGTCAGCAACAACGATAGTAGCCCCTTTACCGATTAAGTTTTTAGATTGACCACTTACAGCTGGTATTGTGATGCTTGTAGCAGATACTACAGTTGCATCGTCATAAGCTGCGTGTAATCTACCTTGCTCAGACCAAACTACTTGGTCAGATGCCATAGGCATTTCAGCTCCTACCATACGTAAGAATCCAGAAACTGTTCTGTTTCCGTATCTTTCTACTTCTTTTTCATACACCTCAGGTAAAAACTGTTGTGTGAAGTCCATGTCTGATAATGATAAATAGTTATCATTAAATAAATTTTGAGTTGGGCGTGGTGTTAAATGCTGTAATGCAGCTCCACTTGCTCCGATTGCTCCGTTTGCCATTTTGTTTTAATTTTAAATTTTTATTTTCGTGATCTAATTTTCAACTTAGAAGAACTCTGACCGCCTGAGACCGATTTTACTGTCCATCCATTAGATGCTTTGATACTTTCGTGAGTTCCTCGAGGACTCATATCGATGTTCTTAGCGTTTTGAACGGAATTTTTAATTGCATCAGCCTTGCCTTGCTCATAAAAATGGTTTGCGATCGCGTCAGCGTTCATAGCCGTAAATAAAGACTTGTGATAACCAGCAGCATCAGCCATTTCATTTTTTTCATTCAAGAACTTCTTGACAAAATTGTTGATGTCGCTTTGCTCAGTCTTAACTTTTTCTGCGTTGTTAACTTTAAACCTAAACTTCTTCTCTCCAACATTGAAATCAAAACCTTTGAATTCGTCAGAAAAAAGCTTTTCAGTTTTGCTTTTAAACGTAGATACTTGTTTTTCAGCTACTTTAGTTGCTTCTTCGTTTTCTTGTTTATAACGGTTAAAAAACTCAACCGCTTTTTGTTGATCTGGATTTAATTTTGATCCAGCTTTTATTTCTTCGTAATACTTACCTTTTAAGCCTTCTAAGTGATCTTTAGCTTTAGCTATCTCTTCTTTATAAGCTAATTTAGATTTTCTTATTGTTCTTTCATCATCGATGTCTTCATCATACGAAAAATCATCCATTAATATATCAATATCTTCTTTATCTAAATAAGGTTTTGTATTCTCGTAATACTCTCTAAGTAATTGTTTTTCACTTAAAGTAGAATAATCAGTGTTTAATTTTACGTAATCCTCAAGGCTTCCACCTGTTTCATTCATAAATTCAACAACCTTCTGTATATTTTCAGGTAATTCAATACCTGATTGCTTTTGTTCTTCTATAGCTTCTTTAACATCTTCTGTTAGTTGCTCTGTTTTTTCTTGGACTTGCTCTTCTGTAATTTCTTCTATTACAGATTCGATTGCTTCAGGTGTTTCAACTTCTTTAACAACTGGATTCTCGGTAGCTATTGACTCTGGTTGTTTTTCAATAACCTCGACTACTTCTTTTTCTTCTTCTTTAGGTTTATTTAAGTCGTCTAAATTAACTTTAATAACTCCGTCATCAAAAGAAACAGGCTTAGCTTCTTCTTTTTGAATTGGTTGGTCAGTATTTTCTACTGCAACCTCTTTTGTTTTTAATTCTTCTTCCATGATAAAATATTATATAATTGTTACTATTATTATTACCTAGGGTCAAACGAACCTAAGTTAAAGTCACCACTAAGTATATCGTTACCTGCTGATTCAAAGTTCTTTGGAGGTAAATCATTCTGTCTTTGATTTATCAATTCACTTTGCTGAGTAGCTTGTATACCGGTTCTTTTGTCTTTTCTGTCTTCTTTTTCTTTTATTTCATTCTTACGGCCATCAACTTCAAGACCTTTAAGTTGCATATTCATCTGAAACTCTAATTGCATCAATTCTTTCTTTAAAACTGCTTCAGCCATCAACTGTTGGTTAGCTATTTGAGCTTTAGCTTGTTCTAATGCGATTTTTTGCTGAGTTAACGCTTGTTGTTTTTGTATTTCTGATTGAGCGGCTACTTGCGTGGCTTGTGCATTTGCTTGAGCTTGAGCTTGTATGTTTTGTTGTTGTCTTGCTTGATCGTCAGCTAGCTTTTCTTTTCTTCTTAATTTAAGTAATTGATTAGCTAGTTTAATATTTTTAATCTCGCGCAGGTCAATAGCGTCGGATAAATCAATAAGACCACCTGTTACAGCTGCTTGAATATTATTTTCTAATACAGCTTTCTGCTCATCGTCTGGAGCTAACTCGATAAATATACCAAAGTCATATAAGTGTAAATCACCCATCTCTCCTAGAACAGCAACGTTTTGATTACCTATTTTATTAATGAAAGCTTCTCTTGTAGGTGAATATTCGATTATATCAGATATCCTAAGTGAAAGATTTTCACATAAATCCGATGTTAAGAATAAGCTACCCTCTAATATATGTCTTGTTGCTGTATTTGAATTAGCAGCAGCAAGTTTCTGTACGCCAACTAAAGCTCTAGAATCAGGAGTAGATCCGTCTCTTGCTTCATTTAATCCAGTTACATCTCTTATCATTTGTAAATAATAATTATATGTAGCAATTAAACTCTGCAACTTACCACCACCACTGCCTGTAGTAATTTCTTGAATAGGTACTTTACCTGGGTTCATATCACCTTCTTGCGTGAATGATCTACCGATTACAGAACCTGTTTGGAAAAACATATTTAATGCTTCTTGAGGATTGTAGTTTGTACCATTACCTAAATCAACTTCAGCTAAACCATCAGCATCTAAATACACACCATCTGGCACCATTCTAGACATAACTTGTTGCATCTTCAAATGTGTAAGCTGTATCATATCAGCAAACCCTGTAATACGCGATACGATACTCTCTATCTTACCTTTGTACATTCTTGGAGCTACTATACTATAATTCATTTTAACCTTCGTATAATCGCTCTTTGGGCGTATCATATTTTTAGCAAGCTCCCACTTTAATGTTCTACCGCCTAATATTTTTACACCTTCATATAATACTTCTAAAGATTGTGATAATTTAGCAAAACCATATTCAGCTATTATCTCTTCTGGTGGATTGAATTGATCATCTTTAGGTATAATCTTAGCAGCGCCTGTAGCTGTTTCTTTTACTTTATAAACTTCGTTAGCGTAAGTTTTATAATTGTAATACAACACTTGTACTGTATTAGAGTCATCCTCGTCATAATTACTAAGAGTTCTATCGTAAAAACCATTGTTGTTTGATGACTGGCTAGATATCTCTTTTAAATCGTCGTTTGTTAACCAAGGGAATTCTTTTTTAAGTTCGTTTAAATGAACTCTTCTTATTTCTCCTACGTAATATATGTCATCAAAGTAAGGTGATTCGGTATAAGACCAAACTAAATTAACTGGATCTACATACTGCACCTTAACTCCTTCTGCTTTTGTAAATACATTCTTTACAGCTGCAATCCCTATTGTAGTTAAATCATAGTTACAGCGCTTTTTGGTTAGATCATATTTATTACCATCTAATAAAACATTCAAAGCTTGCTCTTCAGCTAGCTCTACTTGTTGCTTATAACTAAGTTGCATATGCAATTCAAGCTCTTCTTTGTTCTTAGGTAAAGTATCTGGATTGTTTTCAAATAAGTTAACACCAAATTCTTGAGCAGCAAACTCGTTCAGTTCTTTGGTTTGCATGTCTCTTAATAGAGATTCCATATACTTTGTTCTTTTATCTACACCGTAAGGGTCTTGAGAATAAGCTTTTATATCGAAAGCTCTTTCAGATATACCGTTAACAACAATATCTACAAACTTAGGAATAATTGGTACAGGTTTCCAATCTATATTAAGGTAAGATAAATCTCCATTGATAGATAATTCATCTTTGTATTTTTGAATACCTTGCTCTCCTCTAGCATAAAGCCTAAGATTATGAAATGTATTCTGGTTACTTTTAAATCTACCTAATCCATTATCTGTCTTAAACCATTCATTCTCAATAGCTCTACCAACCGTTTCTCCGTATTCCATGGTCATCTTTTCCTGATCGCTAGCTATTTGGCTTGGAAAATAATTTGTTACAACTGACTCAGCCATATTTTTATTTTTCTATTAATTTTGAAAACGCACCTGAATTGGTGTATTTAGCTATTTTTAAATTTAATTTTTGCTTTATCATATTAGGTACTGGTCTATATAAGTTTTTATTACAAGCCATTATTGCTAATCCTGAACTAATTGCAGCATCAAATTTTGTTCTTTTGTTTATATCGAATTTAGACCAATCATTTAATGTTTCATTAAAATACATTGTTCCGTATTCTTGATCTTCTTTTAATCCTACATATCTATCAATGTAAGATTCAATTGCAGCAGCGTGAGCTTGCTTTATATCTTCACTAGAGTTTGGAATACCACCTATTTCTTTTTCTGTGTTAGAAAGCTTGTTCCATATTCTATCAGGTCTATTCATAGAGTAACCTCTATAACCTCTTCGTTTAAAATAATATAATAATCTAGGTTTGTTGTTTTCCGCTAACAAAGGCATTCCATAAAATACGCATGCCATCAATACATCTTCGAAAAACATTTCAGCTGTTTGAGGTCTTGCTACATATTCTAAAAAGAAAGTGTTTGGCGGAGCATCTTCCATACTAAACTTAGTTAATCCGTGCAACGCACCTTTAGACCCTCTTCCGTCAGTTGTACCTGATATATCATAACTATCACAACCGAATGCCCCCATGTGTTCATTACCTGGGTATTTCAAACCATTTTTCTGTACTTGTCTATTTTGTAGATCTAAACCTGGAACCCAAGTAACTTTAAACCTACCACTAGGATTTGGTGTAAAAATAACCCTTGAGTCTTTAATACCGTTTTCCCATTGAAAACTACCAGTAGTTACTACATTAGTATTACGCAAGTCTTCGTTATAATCAATCTGTTCGTATATTTTTACTAAATTAAATATACTATTTTTTGTTTCATCTCTAAAAGCGTGCTCTTCTGTTCTTGGGAATTGACGATAAAATTCATTTAAAGCATCTTGATCTCCTTTTAAACCATCAACTTCATTTTCCCAATGCTCAATAACACCCGTATCAATAATGTCTCCTTGAGGAGTTACAGCTTCTTCTGTAGGATTATTAAAAACAGGCATACCATAACTATCTATGAAGCCCTCGTAGTTCCATTCCATTGGTATAAACAAACTATATAAACCTGATTTTGTTTGACCGTTACGGTTTCTTTTCGTTACATCAGAATCTTTATAAAGCTTTTTGAAGTTTTCGCCTCCTTTGTCTAAAGCATTTGATGTTGAACCCATCATACACTTACCAATAATTCTACTACCTAGTCTTAACGTTGTTTTTGTAACTCGCCAGTTATTTAATATATTATCAGGTCTCTCCCATTTACCAGATTCATCATGTACTAACAGTCTTAATTTTTCACCATCGTAACTGTTATCTCCAGTGTTTTTCCAGTCAATTGTTGTATCAAGACCTTCTAATAATTCTTGATCTTTTTTATTTTGTATCGATTTCCTAGTTAATCTAGAAGCTGGTATTCTATAAGCTAATTCTGTTTTAGGCCTATCCATACCATCTTGAATAGGTTTAAAAAAGAAAGGATAGTTAGAAGATATAGGTACAACCTTATCTGTAAACATTTTTTTAGCATCACTACCAGATTTAGACAATATACCAAATCTTGCGTCACTTGATATAGTTGCCTGATTCACCGTTTCTCCAGAAGCCATAAAAGAAAATCCAGAACGTCTGTTTTTTAAGTAACACATTCCGTAGCATCTAGTATCGGCTTTGCAAGCTTCCCAAAATATAAAGAACAATCTATTTGCTTCTCTAAAATCAGGTTTACCTACATCGATCTTTGACCATTGCAAATACATATAATGAGTTCCAGTTATATAAACAGGCTCTCCTTTTCTATTGAACCAATAACCCTCTTCTCTGCGTCTAAACTCTTCTTCTATATAACCCTCCCATTTCTCTTTAAACTCATCCGGATAATCTCTCCAGTCAAATACACTTTGTATTTGTTTTAGTTCCTTAGGGTACTCCTGAGCAACCCATTTGTCATTAGTTTTATCTAATTTACTTGGAGCTGGCGGTAAAGCTATTGTTAATCCGTTTATATTGTATACTTCGCCAATTTTACCTGTCTTACTTATTACAACAACATCATGATCCTTATTGTAACCATACTTCCACTTTTTAGATTTGTTTAATCTAGATATAGCGTTTCTGCTTACGTGTTGTTCTACTTTGTATAAGCTTTGCTTGTACATCATTTAGATCTTCTTTCAGCAAAACCTTTAAAGGCTTGTTTTGTTTCTTCTTCTTCTTTTGGTTTATTAAGCAGAATAGCTTCTTCTTCTTGTATTCTATTTAATATTTCAAAAGCATCAAATATTGCTAATTTTTTAGTAGCTGCAGCATTCTTTAATCTATCTGCTGTTATATCGTCACCAGAATCTACTATTTTTTCCTTAGCTACTTTTATCAATTCCTCCACCGCTGCGTGTCCAGCTTGGATTATACTTTTCTTGGTTTCCTTGATGTCCATATTTAATTGTGATTGAATTAGTGGGTACTCTGTAAAATCTTTCTTCGTCAATAACGAATTCGTATTCACTAGTGGGTCTAAACCCTATAACGTCGTTTACTTCTACAGAATCAAGCTCTGGGTCTTTTGTTTTTAATATACCTACTAAAGGTTTTTCAAAACTTGATGAAAATAATTTAGTTTCTTTTATTGGCTGCACAAAATTAAAACCTATACAAGCTTCCCATTTGTTACCTTTGTTAAATGAAAAAACCTGGTCAGGTTGTGCAAAATAAGTATTTTCATCGTAATAGCTTTTGCTATTCTTTTCGTTACCTCTTATGTCTCTAAAACGTCTAAAAACATTGTGATGCACAATTACTTTATCTCCTGGTTGTATATTGTTTTCGTTTTCTAATGGAACGTATTTAACAATACCTACTCTACTAACATAATTGTGGTTCTGTAATTCTGTATTTAAAATAAGGTTTGTATCACCTACTTTCTTATTATTAGTATATCTTTCTTCTAGGGGTTCAATAACAAAATCAAAAACTCCTTTCATTAATATTCTAAATTAAATTCAATAGCGATCGCCATATTTTTATTAAATTCCTTCCATGGAATTATCTCGTTATTCTTTTCTATATAGATGCAGTACTTTTCTTCCTCTTCTATAATATTAACTATCTTATGATTACCATACACTTCCTGTCCAACAGAATAGTGCATGGCATCATTTTTATAGTCTCTACCTATACTAATCTTCCTTACTAGACTCATTCTCTTTGATGTCTCCAGTAGTGATATCAATACTTACATCTCCGTAAGTTTCTTGAAGTCCTTCCTGGATTTTACCTAGTTCGTTATTAGCTTCAGCAATTGAATGCAGTAACGCGTGTTTTTGCGCTTCTAATCCACCTATTTGGATTTGCATCGTGTTTACTTTGTTTACTGCTTCTTGTAAAGATGTTAACTCTTCTTGTTTTAATTTACTCATTTTTATATAATTTAATTTGTTATAAGATTATTATTACGTATTAATCGTTATTTTTTTTAATCGCAGCACCAAAAAAGTAACCAAATATAGACAATACAATACCTTCACATATACCTATAAGATGAATCCATACTTCTTTGTTGCTTTCAGGTATATCTAAATACACAATAGCGTAGATTATGAATAAGAAAGCTGCTAAACCAGTTAAACCTGTTAAGTTAAACATAAAGTCAAATTGTCCGGTCTTAGCTTTTTCCACTTCTCTGATTCTAGCTGAATCTCTATCCGCTACCTCTAAAGAATATAGACTAACTAATTCCTCATGCATCTGGGCTTTATCTTGTGAAGTTAATTCAGGTTCGTTGTCTATAAGATTTTTTACAATACCTAAAACTCCATTATCTGGTAAAATATTAGACGCAAAGTTAGGCAACTTCTTTAGTATAAATTGCCCAACCTTAGTGTCTTTAAACTTCTTCTTTTTATCCATTATAAAATATTAAGCATTACCTAAAAATACTCTTTTTGTTGTTATTTTCTTTTTTCTTGGTTTTAGTTTTGTTTTTTTAGTTGTAGTATTTTTTGTAGTATTGTTTTTATTATTTTTCGTAAGATCAGTTTCTGTGTCGCTGATCGGAAGATCCGTGTTTGTATCGCTTACTGGAGTATCTACTTTAGTGGCTTTAGACTTATAGGTACCAGTTGCTTTTGACATAGCGTACTCTTTTGGAGTATATCCCTCTGTTAACTTTGGATTCTTTTTTGAGTCGTAATTAAACAAATTGTTTTCAAAATTAGTTATATTCTTTGATTTTCTTGCAGCAGCATTCATTGCATAATCTTTCGTTCCGTAGGATTTTGAAGCTTTTTTCAAGTCTAAACTTAATACATCGTTTCTATACCGGTCTAATCTTTTATTATAACTAGATATGTCTGCTTCTTTTTTAGCCTTTAAATCTTTAGCTGCTTTGTCAGCTTTTGCCTTTTCCTGAGCGTCATACTTAGACTTAAAATCATTAGCCTTAGTTTGCTTTGCAGGCGATTTCATTTTGACAGGTGCACCCATATTTAGAAGAGGTTGTTTTACCATGCCTCCTTGAGTTGTTCTTTTTATTTTTGCGGTTACAGGGGTACACCCTTTTTGTTTATATGCCATTTTTTTATATATTTATTATTTTAACAATTCCATCTACGTCTTGCTGCTCTACCTCTATCAGAAGTCCAACTTTTAGATCTAGCACAAAATGCTTTTCTACGTTTTGCAGCTTTACCGTTAGGGTCTAACTTAGAGGGATCTTTAGTCACGGCAGTTTTTAATTTACTACCCGGGTTATTCCTTCTGTACTCTGCAGTGCCTTTAGCAGTCATACCTCCACCAGCGGCAGCTCCAGTGCCTGTTTTGTTAGCTTTGTTGTAATATCCTAAAGATTTTTTACGTGATGGAGCATCACCTTTCTTTTTAAACGGAGAGTCTTGTGTATACGCCATAACTTATTTTTTACCGTAACCTTTCATTTTAAAACCTGAACTCTTTTTATTAGGTGAAGATTTCATAAAAATTGCTGTTCCAGGAGGTGGTGTATTAGCTTTAGACCCTTTTTCATAATCATAATTTTTAGTAGGATCAGTAATTGGTTTGTAGCTATTTATAGCATCTCTAACGCCAGCGTTAAAATCGAAAGTATTGTTTGAATTATCAGCGCTTATAGCTCCTGCACTTTGCTTAAAACCTCCAGTAGTTATATTGTTTTTATTAGCTTGTAGGTTTTTATAATACTCTCTCTTAGCCCTTGCTTCGTTTTGAGCTGTTTGCTCTGTTTTTCCTTTTTCGCCTAATAAAACATCTCTTTGGCCTGTTACAATGTTGCTACCAAACTTTCTCCCAGAAGCAACGTCTTTTCTCTGGTTATCTCTAGCTGCTTCGAAATTTTTAAGCTCATACTTATTTTCATCTAATTTAGCACTAAGCCTATCAAACTTCTTATTACCCTTTACTTTATCTTTAGGGTCCATCTTTTCTAGTCTTCTCTCTATATTACTAAGTTTTATTTTAGATCTACGGTAATCTCTACCTGCTTTTTTTGTACCTCTAGAAAAGTCTCTTTTATCAACAGTTCTCATTACATCTCCAGTAGTTGCTACTTTTTCATTATTAGAAATATCTAAGATAGTTCTATTGATGTCTGATCCACTGTTATCGTTTTGATTCTGCTGCTGCTGTTGTTGCTTAGCTCTTTTTTTGTCATTAAAAGCTACTGCGGCTGTTTTAAAGCTTTCAAATGTAGGATATTTTGTTTTATCAGCATTTTTATATGCATCTTCATATGACACATTTGTGCCCATATCACCACTACTTGAATTGTTATTATTATCGTTATTATTATTATCGACTTGCTCGTCAATAATTACTTGGCTGTTTACAGTGGCTTTTGGGTCTGTAGTTTGTTTTAAAGCAGAAGGTTTTGGAATTCTTTTTATTCTACTTGTAATTGGTAAGTTGCTCATGGTTATATTTCTTTATTGTTTTCTTTTGTATCATCATCTGTTTTAGAAGGAACTGGTATAGACCCAGAATTACCTTTTAAGGAAGCTTTCGATTCTGGCTCAAAATTACTTTCAAACTCTTTACCTATATCCGCTTTTCTTCTTGATGAACCTACGTCTGAAACTCCTTGTATTAAAGCCATATTAGCTTTACAAGCGCTACTTGCTTTATTTGTTATTGATCTTGCTTTGTATGCCATTGTTATGAATTTTTATATGCTTCGTTTTCCCAATCAAAGTTTTCGTTGCCTTCAACAGCTGCTTTGCCGGTTTTTCTATCTATTAATTTCCCGTTAACCCTATCGTAAACCCTTGCTGGTGATTTTGTATCTTTTTTCCAAGTAACAGTATTATTATCATATTGAAGCTTACCTTGTTTCATCTGATCTAAGTGCACTTGTTCGTGGTCTATTGCTTTTTCTTTATCTTTACCTTTTAAAGATTTATCTATAAATATAGTACCGTCATTATTTGCTTCTGCAAGTATATTGCCACCTAAGTCTTTTTTAAAAACTGGTGTTCCATAAGTAGAAGTCTCTTTGTCTATACCAACAAGATCTGCAAACTGCTTTAAGTTAAAACTCATTTATCTTTCTTTATCGTTTATCATGTCATCTATAGCTTTATTAAAAACTTTTGATGTATATGTTTTGTTTTTATAAAACACACTCCTAGATGAAGTTGGTAAATCATCTTGACCTAGTAATATTCTGTATATGCGCATAATCAAATTCTGACCCTTCACAGATACCTTATATTCAGCGTATTTTGAAGTGGTTCTATTGCGTTCTTTAAAAACATCAATCCAACCATTTCTTCTTAATCTTTCCCAGCGGTCTTTATCCCAGCTGTATGTATAAACACCGTTAATAAAATCATTGCGTGTAAAAAACTTTTTACAATCAAGATAAACAAGTAACTCTAAATCTGCATCATTCAAATCATAAGTTTTACAGGCCCATCTTCTAACGAGCCTGTAATACTTTAGTAAATTCATTTCCCTTAAATCCTTGCTTTCAAGCCTCATTCTATAAGAACTATATCCTGAGCTTTGACTACTAATAGTAATTTATCTTCCCATTCAATACCAAACCCAGCGTGTTTATCATATCGTACAATATCTCCTTCTTTTATGTGAGGAACTTTATCTCCAACACTTATAACAGTCGCTCTTAAGTACCTAATGTCACTGTTCTGTTTTTCTGTTAATTCTAAGCCACCTACTTTCTTCGGAGCTTCTTTAATTTTGTCTACAACAAGGTAGTAATTAATTGCCTGCATTATGCTAATCTTTTATTACTGATTATACAATCTGCAGAAATAATTGTTTTAACTACACTAACAGCATTTTTTAAAGCAGACTTGGTAACTAATACAGGATCTATAATACCTGCTTTCACCATATTAACTTCTTTACCTGTTACAACATTTATACCACGACCTCTTGATGTCATCTTCTTGATTTCAACAATACCAGCGTTATCTAAGATTGTGTAATAAGGTGCTTTTATGGCTTCAAATAAAACCTCTTCGCCAATACTCTTAGCTGTAAGCTTTGTTGCTGCGTTTAATAAAGCAATACCTCCACCTGGAACAATTCCTTCTTTATAAGCTGCTTTTGTCGCATAAATTGCATCTTCAACACGGTCTTTCTTTTCTTTCAATTCAATCTCAGAATCAGCACCTACTTTTATAATACCAACTTTACCGGTTAGCATAGATAATCGCTGTTCTAATTTCTTTTTGAAAAACGCATTGTTTTCATCTTTTAATTTTTCGCGTACCATTTGTATTCTTTTTTCAAGATCAGATACGTCAGGGTAAACTTGTAATATTGTATTCTTGTCGTCTGTAACAGATTTTACAACTTCACCTAAAACAGATGGATCAATAAAATCTAGATCATCACCTAATTCTTCGTTCATTACAGTTGCACCTGTTAATATAGCTAAATCCTCAATAGTTTCTTGACGTGTAGGTCCAAATCCTGGAGGTTGTACAACATTTATCTTTATATTGCCTTTAACTTTATTAGCTATCAACGTAGCAAGGGGTTGTTGTTCCAGCTCTGCTATTATCAATAGACTTCTTTTATTCTTTATAACGTGTTCTAAGACGTTTTGTATTCTTCTTATATTAGGTATAGGCGAAGAAACAATAAGTACGTAAGGATTGTCTAAAACAGCAACTCCTTTATCTTTATCTGTTGCTAAATGCGGTGATTTTAATTTAGAGTCAAATTGAACACCTTCAACAAACTCTACGTAAGTTTCATTTGTTTCAGATTCTTCCATTAAGACTACTCCGTCTTTACCAACTTTTTCATAAGCCTCTCCTATCTTATCTCCTAACTCTTTGTCATTGTTACAAGATATTGCAGCCACTTGTTTTAGCATATCACCTTCAACCGGTATCGCTGTTAGCTCTAAATATCCTTTAACTTTTTCGTAGCCTTTTGTAATGCCTTTTTTAACATCTCTTAATTGCTCTTGGCTTAATGCTTCATTAGCTCCTTTAAGTAAAGCGTTCGCCAATACTGTTGCTGTAGTGGTTCCATCACCTGCTTCTTTAACTGTATTACTAGCCGCTTCTTTAATTAATGTAGCGCCAATGTTTTCAACCGGGTGTAATAAGACTACGCTTTCTGCAACGGTTACTCCGTCTTTTGTTATTACCGGTCTTCCAAGTGCGTCTTCGTAGATTACGCATTTTCCTGAAGCACCTAATGTGCTTTTTACTGCGTTTGCCAATTTTTCGACACCTTGCATTATTTCTTCTTTAGCATTATTGCCAAAGGTTAGTGTTTTCACTATCTCACTAGGGTTATTAAATTCCATTTTATTAAATTTTAAGTATACTTATATTATTACATAAAACAATATAAATTAACTTACTCTGTTTCTTCTGCTACAGGATCTGCTATAATTAAAGTTACAGATTTAGGAGCAATCAAGTTATCTATCTGAGATTTAATACTCTTCTCAATAAATTCAACTTGCTCTTCACCCATTGCTCCTTTAACCCAATTTGTAACCTGTTCATTTGTTAAGCTTTCAAAAGGTATAAAATCTGTTATATCTTCTGTGTTTAAAGATTGCGTACCAATATTGGTAGCTTGGTAAGGATTTCCTTGAGGATTTAACTCATCAGATATACCTGTTACTCTCCAGTGTACGTTATACACTACATCTGCTTGTTCCCCTATTGCTGGGTAAGCATCTACTGTTTTACAATCCCAATTGTACGTTGTTGTCATTTTTTTTATTTTATTTTATATTTTTAAAAACTTGATAATGCAACTCTTTTCCAAACACTATTCTGTACACAAACATAAATGTAGTCAGTAGTATATCTTATCTCTCCAATAGTACCAATTGATGTAGATGTTGGTGGTGCATCATTTAAACCTTTTAACTTAAAACTATCTGCATCGCATCTACCTCCAATACTTACATCGTCTTCTAAAACACACTTCTCGGTTGCTAGTATCCCTCCATTTACAAATAACTCTTTTGAACTATTTGTATATTCTAAACCACCAATAACAACTTGTTTATAATCAAACTCACCTGCCGCACCTTGAATACGCATAAACTCCTCTGCAGTACCACCTGTTTGACTTGCAACCTTAAATTTAATTTGACTTCTTGTACCTGTTGGGTTTTGTGTTTTTATTTCTAACGTATCATTTCCATTATTGAATTCAATATGTCCTTTTTTGTTCGATCCTTGCCAGAAATCTATACTGCATTGGTTATCTCCTGTACTCTCTAACCTAATTGCCTCTCCGTTCTTTTTTACGTGTAAAGGTGCTTGTGGGTTTTTTTGCTTTACACCAATGTAACCATTAGCTAAATTTATATTAAGATTACCTGTAGAATTACCCAAAACCCTTCCTAAACCTAAATTACCTCCATTTGTCTGTATATAAGCATTACTACCTGAAGTGTTATTAAATTTTATATTAGAACCATCACCACTTGCGTTTAAAATAACTCCTCCTTGTGACAGACTAGAATCTACTCTTAATTGAGTTGCAAACACCCTGCCAGCAACATCTAATCTTGCTCCAGGAGTTGGACTAGTCGTACCGATACCTACGTTGCCTACATTAAAAACAACATCTGCTCCTTCGTAAGTTTCAATAAAAAAATTACCTGTTCCTCTGTGAATTATCCTAGAGGTTGTGTTCGCTCCAGTACCATCTCTAATAACTCTTAATCCAAAATCAGGATAGGTTGTATCTCCTGTTAAGTCTAGATAAGCAATACCGTCATTACCTCTACCAGCTCCAACTTCTACGCTGTGAGATGTAGCTGTTGAACCAACTTGCCCTACGTATAAGTTGCCCCTAGTTTGTATGTGACCATTTACATCTAGTTTGCGGTTAGCTTGAGGGCTTGTAATTCCGATACCTACGTTACCATCGGAAAGAGCTGTAAGAGCAGGCTGACCATTGGGTTCCAACCTCACACCTTCTCCAGCAACCCCTTGTATTTTCAAGAACCCTTCTTGACTATATACATATCCTTTTTGTGTGCCATTTACAGCTAATACTAAACCTCCACTGTAGCTTGTACTTGTTCCGTTTAAGGTAAGCCATTTAGAAAGTGATCCTCCGTTTACGGGGCTAGTCGTACCGATACCTACGTTGCCGTACCTATTTACAGATACCGCTGGGTTGAATATATTGGAATCATTTCTGGTTTGAAGTCTAAATCCTCCTCCATAAGTTCCTCCATCTGCATATCCTTCTATGAAGAATCTTTCATTATTTCCATTACCACCTGTAGATACCATGTATAATTTGGCATCTGTGGTTTGGCCTATTTGTACGTTTCCGTCTACTTCTAGTTTTTCACTTGGGTCTGTAATTCCGATACCTACGTTACCAGCTGTGTAATCTACATTTAATGTGCTATCATTGAACCACACACCGTCTGTATCATTCCAAACCAATACATCACCATCTACTTGAGATGTTATCTTTGTATCGTGTAAGTCATGTACTCCTTCATTAGCTTGTACCCTTACTTGTATCTTACCGTTTGTAGAAGAGTTTAATATTATAGCCGCAGCAATCTTTACATTAGGGCCGTCAGGCTCTGTTATTGTAAAATCACCCGCGTTTACAGGATCACACCAAAGTATATTACCATCAGCCCAAGTTTCTCCGTTTTGACCATTTGTGTTAAACTGACTAATCTCACCGAAAGATATAACTCTAGCAAAAGCTCCGTTAGCTATATTCTCTTCTAGTACACCTAAAAAATATTTAGACTCTATAGTTCCATCACCTACCATCTCATCGATTAGTATATGACCAGAGTTACCGTCTGTACCAACGGCCATAACCCCTTTACCTTTACTTATGGTAGAACCTGTTTCGTTTTTTACATCAAAGTAAACTAAGTTAGACGATGCTTCAATGCTTGCTTGATCAATCCACTCAACACCGGAGACTGTTGAGCTTAATACTTGCCCGGGATCACCTTCATTTCCGTTAGCTCGCAACCTTGCGGTTAAATCTATATCACTTAAAAATTTATTAGCCATTTAATTGTATTTTATTGTTACCCTATCTTGATCATAAGCACTCTTATATCGTTAGCTGCTGGAGCTGTACCAAAATCTAAAGTTACTAAACCTGATGCTCCTCTTGTTACATCACAGTAAGCTGTTAATCCAGTAGAAACTTCAATTGTTTGTATTAAAAAAGAACTAGAATCATCACCAAGCCCATGTGTTGCTGCAGTTATTTCTATACTATCTGCATCACCTACTAACGCAGTGTATTGTCTATCTGTAATTACAGTACCTAAATCACTAGTTAAAGCAACTGTTCCTGAGTTATCTGGTAAAACAATAGTTCTGTCAGCAGTTACTGTTTGTGCTAATAATGTTACTTCGTTGTCATCCGCTGCATTTCCTTCAAATATAATACCATTCGATGTTGAAACTGTTTCTACATTGTTTGTAGTAGTAGTCCCAGTTACCTGTAAGTCACCTGGTATAATTATAGTATCACCAGTTATTGTAACATCACCTGTCAACTGTGCTAATCTAGCTTTTAGGTTTGTGGTATTAACATTTATATCAGTGTTGTCCGATGCTGGTATTGTAACTGTAGAAACATCAATTGCTGTAACGTGACCCTGTCCATTAGTAGTAACACCTGTCACTGCTTCAAAAGTACCTCCGTAAGCAGGAGCGTCAGTTGATGTGGTATCCGTCCTACTTATATTAGCATGGTTAATCGTTATTGTTTCGTTCGTTCCTTGATTTGTAGTAAAATCACCACCTGTAGTTAAACCTGTGCCTGCTGTTATTGTTATAGTAGCATCGTTTACTGTTGGAGTTAAAGAACTTAAATCAACTGTTAAATCAGTTAATGTGCCAGTTCTTGTTAACGTCAGTGTTGAATTAGATAAGGAAGCCCCGTCTAGATAGTTATCTGTATTTGCTTCTACTGAAATCCAGTTTGATCCATTGTAGTATTTTAACTTTTTTACACCGTCAGCGTTATCAAAGATGATACCACCTTCTGCGTCTACCGCATCGCCTTCTGTTGTTAAATGTAATAATGCGTTTCTAAGTTCAGCACTGCTTTTTAGATCTAAATGCTGTAAAAATGGTATTGCCATGTGTTTAGTTTAAGTATGCTTTCCCACTCTTCGCAGAAAGCAATGTTATTGTTAATTGGTTTTCGTTTATATATTGTACATCAGCTAACCCTTGCTGACCGGTTGATAAAACTATAGATACCGCTGGATGTTTACCTAAATTATGTGTAACGTTCCATGTCGATGCCGCATTATTTTGATTATGTACATAATGCTTGTCACTTTCTACTTCACCGTATACAAATTCACCTAATATATAGTACCCATTATCACCTAAGGCACCATTTGCGGTTTGAAGCTCTAATTCAACGTCCCAAAACGCTGCATTTAAGGCATTTTCTGTGATAGATGTGATTGTATATACTCCGAATGAATTTGGATCCTTAGAATTAGCTAATATGACGCTCTTATCTAAGAATAATGGAAAGTAGTTTGTTATGTTTTTTGATCCTGAAGCCGACTTGCTAACCATAATGGTATTTATCGATGCAAATGTTGTACCTACACCTCCACCGGCTGCGAAACTTATAGTACCAGCCTTACGACCATCGGTCAAATCACTTTGAAACAGGAATATCACCTGATCCGCGACAGCTAAACTATTAGAATGGTTGATTAAGTCCGATACTTCACCCAACGAATAGTTCTTAGTAGCGTAAGAAGCAGTAGGGTTTGAATCCGTACCAATTACTTTGTCTCCTAACTCGGGTTTTGCATCAATGCCGTATGTCTTTAATCTAGCCATGTTTAATCTGTATTGTATTTTGCACCACTTTCTGCTTGCGTACCTATTCCTTCGTTACCTCTATTCGAACTAACAGAAACAAACGCTTGTCTCTTGTGGTCATAATCTTGTCCTTTTGCTTGCTCAGGGTTTTTACGCCTTTCTCTTTGCGCATGTGCCTTCTTAGCCTTCCTATCCGGCGTCATTGCATACGCTTTATCTCTAGCGGCTTTCGCTCTCCTAGCAGCAGGTGAAAGTTGTTGTCTCATACCTAGTATGATTACATCATTACGGCTCTTCTTAAAACTACGACAATAGCTCCTTACTATTATATATAACTAGCTAATGTCATACTTTCTAGAAATCATAAAATAAAAATTAAAAAATTTTTTTTGAAATCAAGTGTATAAGCTCTTGTGTAATCGGAAAATAGTTTCATACCTAGAACTAAGGGGTTACGCTACGCTATACAATTTTTTCGTGGAATACGGGAATTACTTTATTTTTTACCACCCCCCTACTCATTTTTACGTTTTACGTGATGTTTTCAGCGTTTTCCTGCTATATTTTCGGTGACTAAGTAACTATTTTTCGGAGTTTTTCGTGAGATATTTAGGCATTTTTGCGAACGTATTACGAGGGTATGATGATAATATAGTTGAATTTAAATATAATATATATGGTATAAACTTTTAGCGAAAGAGTAACGGCCTGGTCTTGAGATATGATCGGAAGAGTAGACTCCGTCCTACCTCATATTCTGTGTGTACACTATATATATTTATATTTATTTTGCAAACGTAGTACGAGTGATCGACGATAATATATGTGAATAAAAAATAAACAAAATGACTTTTAAAAACCAAACTTACTTTCAAATCTATTATTGTTCAAATCACAAAATGTATGATTTTACAATATTCAACTCAAAAACAAAAGAGATCTTATACCATTACCATTTCTCAAACCTAAAAGAAATTAACAAACTTATTCAAGAATATAAATAAATTTACAAACGTAGTACGACTAAGTAACGATAATATAAATGTAACAAATAAAAATAATAATAATAACTAAAATTAAATATCATGACAAATCAAGAATTAATGACTCAAGCGATCGCAAACATGTCAAACGAACAAAAGGCTGAAATCTTTCCACCGATCGAACGTAAAAACTTTGTAGTAAGAAAAAGTTGGTTAGGTAGAAATCAAGTAATAACCTTTGTCAACAACAAAAATCAAAAAGTAACGTACAACCACGATACTATATTGGAAGCGATGTTACCTAAACTAAACATAATGCCTTGTTGGAACAAAAGAGGTTACTGGTCACAGTCAACCAACTTACCGTTACCGGTTAGACATCTAGCTGAAATAGTTGATCTAAAAGACGATACTAAATAATCGTCTTTTGCAAACCAAATACGATCTAATAACGATAATAATAACGAATATAAAATAAATACCATGAATATAACAGACGAAACTAGAATAGAAATACTAAGTACGATCGACGAATTAAACCAATATTTAAACGGTAACGTAACTAAAACAAGTCTACAAATAACGCTAGACGAATTAATAAATAAACTATAAAATAAATAAATTATGACTGAACAACAAAGAACTGATCTATTAAACTATCTAAACAATAATAAAATAACTTATCTATTCAACAAAGAAGATGAAGCAATAGTAGTAGACATCAAAGTAAAACAATAATAACTATAAAAACAAATAACATGTATACATCAGAAATAATAACAAACCCAGACGGATCAACAACAGTTAAATGTACTAGAATACCTCAACCTGAAACAAGATCCTTAGAAGAGCTAAAAGACATGGAGCTAATGAGTAGAGCCATCGAAGCTTTCGGAACTTCGTCTTAGAATACTAACTTATCGGATAAACTGGTCTGACTTTGAAATAGGGTCGAAAGAGTAGACTCCGCTATACACGATATTTAAATGTGCTATACACGGTAAAACGAGTTGATCTACCCACTAAAAAAGTATGACAATAGCCCCCTACTATATTAGTATAACAAGCTAACGTCGTAGTTTTAGATCTTGAAGTATTTTAAGTACTCCGTTGCTTACCGACTATTACTTTGATATGACGACTTGTCAATGACACTCTGACACCGAGTAATACCTGCTATTCTATTTTTACTATAAAATGAAGTACATACTTTTTACAAACATAATACGACAATATATTGATAATATAAATGTAACTAAAATATAATATAACTATGAAGATTTTAAAAATTAAATTCCCTAAAAACTTTGGTAATCTTGTTAGACAAAGTATGTTTCAGTCGAAACAAATAAACCATACGTTTGAAGTACATAAGAACATACTGTATATTGACTCGAGTGATCTAGAGCAAACAGAAAAGATATTTAATAGAATAGTACTAAACTTTAAAATAATATAATTATGATAACCGAAAACGATTTAAAAAGAGTAAACAACTTAGAGATAGACAATGTAAATATGAGTGACTACCCAGACTTCTGTGATGCCTTCATATCATACGGCGAGATTGATGGTAGAGAATTAACCGAAGAAGAACTTGACTATGTTAACGATATGTGCCCGGATCTAGTGAATGAACTAGCACACGAAAGTATGTTTTAAATTTGCAAACAAAATACGAACATTTTAAGATAATAATAACGAATAAAAAATATATATAATGACTAGAAATATAAATTTACTAAAAGAAAAAATAAATGTAGTTGAAGATATTATAGAACAAATAGATCAAGACATACTGAATCCAAACGTATTAACCAGTATGTTACTAAATAAAATAATAGCAACTTGTAATAACATAACTAATAGCGACTTTTAACTATGAATAATAAAGAAATAAATAAAGTAGAACACATTTGGTGCATAGAAGATGATCGTTGGGTTTACATTGAATACAATGATATTAATAAAATAATCGGTTTAAATTTTATGCAAGGTAACGAGTATGAAAACTTTAAAGAAGGCTGGTGTAATACTAATATAGCGTTAACTAAATACTATCATAAAATGTGTAAAATATTTCAAATAGAAAAAGATTCACATAACCGAATGGACTTTATAAACAAAGTAGTATGGGCGTATGTAGAATGTGCAATGTTAATAGATGAATATGGTAGCTAACAAACTAACCTTTGAAGAAATCAAATCTATTGCTAGCCGGTTAGATGAAGTGATCGCTAACCATTTTCACGATGCTATACACAATACTATAAACGAGCGTGACGACTACCGTGACTTTGAAGCATGTGATGAAGATATAATAAAAATTAAAGAATACTTAAAACTATATTTATAATGAAGAACAAACTAAAAGTATACAAAACACCTGAAGATGTACCATCTTTCGTAAGTTATAAAGTCGGTGCTATATACAATACAAGTTACCACGAGTTATTAAATATACTAGGTGAACCAACATATAACGAACCATCTGAAGATGATAAAGTACAACGCGAGTGGGTTGTTAACTTTAACAATGAAATATTCACTATATATGACTGGAAGACTTACGATCTAGAATATACTTTAATGGAACTAACAGAGTTTAATGTCG
>Ga0209771_1000701_pt1 | contig 22215 bp, 37 predicted proteins | sample SaaInl59LU_5_DNA_FD_184639 | JGI IMG/M metagenome (GOLD analysis project Ga0209771, IMG submission 184639) | Marine microbial communities from expanding oxygen minimum zones in the Saanich Inlet - ESP_59LU_5_DNA (SPAdes) (version 2) | ecosystem: Environmental > Aquatic > Marine > Intertidal zone... | reverse complement strand
GTTTACTAAAATTTTAACAAAACTTTAACACTTTTTATTTTCATAACTCACTTATTTATCGTATATTTACTATGTAAATGATTAATAACTGAGATATGAGTAAATACAACAATTCTTCTTACTGGCTTAAAGATTGGGAAACCGAGGACATCGTAGTTGAGACTATGACTGACATGGAAAAGAAATCCCATGATGTGTATAAACTGGCAGCTGCCAAGAGAGCCATTTCAAACTTCGTAAACATTGTAACCAACGATTCAATTCCTGTTAGATTCAATACTCGTGGTAATTCCTATACTGATGGTAAAACCGTAGTAATTGGAGCTAGTGTAGTTGAACCTAAAGATTTTGATGTGGCTGTTGGATTGGCACTACATGAAGGTTCTCATATCAAGTTATCAGACTTCGATTTACTTGCTGACATCTCCACTCTCGTACCTTCTGAGATTAAAGATAGTTCTATTAAGAAAGGTATTTTAAATCCCTTAGAAACGATTAAAAACCTTTGGAACTATGTTGAAGATAGACGAATTGATTCTTATGTATTCAACTCTGCACCTGGTTATAGAGATTATTACCGAGCAATGTACGATAAGTACTTCAACGATACTTTAATCGATAAGGCACTCTTATCTGATGAGTACACGACTGAAGAAGTGGATTCTTACATGTTCAGAATTATCAACTTACATAATAAGAACACCCAACTTTCAGCCCTAAACGGTTTAAAGGAGATTTATTCGTTGGTTGGATTGAATACTATCGATAGGTTAAAAAACTCATTAGATACTTTCAATGTAGCTCTTGGAATGTTCCAAGTGATTCTAAAATCCTTACCACCAGCTCAAGATACTAAACAAGATGATTCCAAAGATGATTCTAAATCTATGAGTGATGATGAATTCCAAGATATGTTGGATAACATGGATGGTTCTACTGATATGAGTGGTGAAGATACTCCTCAAGGTGGTGATTCTATGGAAGTGGATACCCCAACCAATGGTGGTACACAAGGTGGTGATTCTAAAAAAGATACTACTAACAAAGTAGAATTGACAGATAGACAGAAAGAACTTCTTAAAAAGAAAATTCAGAAACAAACTGATTTCATGGATGGTGAGATTAAGAAAAAACAAATCACCAAAAAAGATTCTGAAACAGTTGAGGCTCTTGATGAGAGTGGTTCTGAAATTACTTCAGTTGGACAAGGTGTTGATGAAGGATATGGTCGAGTGAGTAGAGGTACAGAATGTATCGTAGTTAAAAAACTAACTCGTTCCTTATTCGAAGATGAATCATTCCCAATGACTTCAAGTAATTATTACAACCAAATCGAACTTGGTAAAATCAGAATGGATTATACTACCGAAGTTCAGAATGGAATCAAATTAGGAACTATCTTAGGTAGAAAATTACAAGTTCGTGGTGAAGATAGAAATACTGTTTTCAACAGACAGAGAGTTGGTAAGATTGATAAGAGAATGATTTCCTCATTAGGATTCGGTAACGAAAATGTATTCCAATATATGGAAACTGATTCTTACAAGAAAGCCAACCTTCACATCTCAATCGATGCAAGTGGTTCTATGGGTGGTGATAAGTGGAAAAACACTCTAATCAATGTAGTTGCTTTATGTAAGGCAGTGGATATGATTCAAAACCTAACTATTCAAGTTTCTTTCAGAACTACTTCAGGTAACCTACCTTATATTGTTATGGCTTATGATTCTCGTAAAGATAAGTTCTCCAAAGTAAAATCTATGTTCGGTGGATTGCAGGCTGGTGGAACTACACCTGAAGGATTGTGTTTCGAGGCAATAATGAAAAACTTCTTAGGTTCTAATACTGATATGGATTCATACTTCTTAAATATTTCAGATGGTGAACCTTACTTCCATGGTAGACAGTTCTACTACGCTGGTACTATGGCTGAAGAACACACTAAGAAACAAGTAAAGAAAATCGAAGGAATGGGAATCAAAACTCTTTCATACTTCGTATCTGATTCAGTATATGATTCAACTCGTACTCGTTCAGCCTTTACACGAATGTATGGTAAAGGTGCACAATTCGTAGATATTACAAGTGTTTCTCAAATTACGAAAACGATGAATAAATTATTCTTACAGAAGTAAAAACTTTAACATTTTTTTAACACTTTTTATTTTGTAAACCCAATAAATTGTTGTATATTTACAAAGTAAGATTGAGAGATAATAAACATTTAATTAAACCCTAAAATATAATATTATGGCAAACAAAGATTTTCAAACCGGATTAGTACCAAACGAAGTTTACATCGTAGAAAAATTTGGTAATTCATTTAAACTGATTGATACCAAAGGTACTAAGGTAGGTACTATGGGTGTAACCACAGGTACTCGCAAAGGTGCTTTCAACGAGGGTAAAGCCCTCCAAGCTTTCATCAACAAAAATGGTAAGAAAACTTATCGTAAAGTTGATATGGAAGTTTACAACTCATTAGTAATTCCAATGAATACCCAAAGTGGTGGTGTTCAATTCGAAGATAATTCAGACCACAAAGCAATCAAAGATTTTATCCACAATGGTTCAGTTCAATTAAGACCAACTGAATTAGTGATGACTGATTTAAAATGGAAATACTTAATCCGTTCTGCCGTTCGTGCTAAGAACATCATGATGACTGGTCCTGCTGGTTGTGGTAAAACCATGGCTGCTAAAGCATTGGTAAAATCATTAGATAGGCCAGATTTCTATTTCAACCTTGGAGCAACTCAAGACCCAAGAGCAACCTTAATTGGTAATACTCAATTCTCTAAAGATAAGGGAACTTTCTTTTCAGAATCAGCATTCATCTCGGCAATCAAAACTCCAAACGCAGTGATTCTGTTAGATGAGTTATCACGAGCTCATCCTGATGCTTGGAACATCTTAATGACAGTTCTTGACCAAGGACAAAGATACCTAAGATTAGATGAGGCTGAAGGTTCACCAATTGTGAATGTTGCCGAAGGAGTTACTTTCATCGCAACCGCAAACATTGGTAACGAATATACTTCAACTCGTGTAATGGATAGAGCAATCTTAGATAGATTTGTAACTATCGAAATGGATGTTCTAAATGATGAACAAGAATTAGGTTTGTTATCTTACATGTACCCAGAAGTATCTCAAGATGATTTAAAGGCTATCGCTGAGATTGCACATCACACTCGAACTCAAGCAATGAGTGATAGTGGTAAAGTAACCTCAATGGTTTCCACTCGAGCTAGTGTTGAAATGGCTGGTTTAGTATATGATGGATTTGATTTATTCGAATCGGCAGAAATCTCAATCTTCCCATTCTTCTCTAACGATGGTGGTGTAGATTCTGAAAGAACTTATGTTAAACAACTTGTTCAGAAATATGTACAGAACGATAATGATGAGGCTTTATTCTCAGAAATTAACGATGAGATGGATAACGATGAAATTCCAATGTTCTAATTAACAATTAATCATGGGGTGGGATATTCTCACCCCTTATATCTTAAACTAAATTAAATTATGAAAGATTTTTTAAACAAATGGTATCCAGTAATACTTGCATTTATATGTATGTTGTATTCAATTGGATTGGGAGTTTTCGGTAACTTCGAAGAAGCACAATACTCGGCACATTGGCCAGGTACAATTTTACTATTCGCAATAGCAATCCGTCAAAGAAGAACATCATGAGTGGAGGATTTTTTATCATAGGTGGGATTATATTTTCAGTTTATATCTATTTTACAATATGGAATATAAACACCTCAGCAAAACGAAACAAAGAAGAAAACTACCCATCAATTGGTAAAGTTGATGTGGTAGATATGGATGGTCATGGAAACTATGGTAGATTTCCAAAAGAAACTAAAAGAGTTAAACGAAGAAAAAAACAATATGAATCCAATTGATTTGGACAGAATCATAGAAATGGCTTGGGAAGATAGAACTCCCTTCGAAGCTATTGAATATCAATTTGGATTAAAAGAAAATGATGTTCGTAAAATTATGAGAGATAATCTCAAACGTTCATCATTTGAACTTTGGAGAGAACGGGTAAAAGGTAGAAAAACTAAACACTCTAAAACATCTCCAGCAAATAGATTTAAATCTAAAAATCAAAAATAATAGAGTTTAATAACACTATAAGTAAAAACAATATTATAACCAGATTATAATATAAAAAAATTATATATAACATTATGAGTTTAGTAGGAAAAAAATTCCCAAATATTACCGTCAAGGCAATGGATTATTTGGGTGATACATATGAAGTAAATGTATTTGAAAAAGCAGCACAAGAAGGAAAGAAAGTTCTTCTATTTTGGTACCCAAAGGATTTCACCTTTGTATGTCCAACTGAGATTCATGCATTCCAAGAAAGAATGGATGAATTTACAAAAAGAGATACTATTGTAATTGGTGCATCATGTGATACTGCAGAAGTTCACTTTGCATGGTTAAATACACCAAAAGATAATGGTGGTATTGAAGGAGTTGAATATCCAATCTTAGCAGATACTACTCGTAAATTATCAACAGAATTGGATATCTTAAATGAAGAGTTCGTAACATACAGAGCAACTTATTTAATTGATACATCTGGTACAGTATTTTACGCATCGGTAAATGAAATGAGTATTGGTAGAAACGTTGATGATTTCTTGAGAATGATTGATGCAAAAATCTTCAATGAAGAAAAGGGAGATGTTTGTCCAGCGAACTGGTCAGAAGGAAACGATGGAATGAGTGCAACTCGTGATGGTGTTGCTGATTACTTATCTAAAAACTAAAAGGAGAAGCTATGTTCATAGAATTAACAGAAGATAACTTACAAGATGTATTATCCCAGAATGAGAAAACTTTGGTAATGTTTGGAGCAGGTTGGTGTGGTAATTGTAAAATACTAAAACCAAAATTTAAAAAAATGGCATCTGAAAATGATACAATACCATTTGTATATGTGGATGCTGATAAATTACCTAATAGTAGAAAATTAACCACATTGGATAACTTACCAACCATAACTGCTTTCAATGGTACTAAAGTTGTAGGACAGGATATGGGAAATAAAGTAACTGTTATTCAATCAGTATTGGAGAAAATATAAAATGAGATTACCAATTATAAAACACCTTGCATTGGATGATGAATTTGATGTAGATTATTTTCATGAAACTGTGGAAGTTTTAGTTTCACTAGCAACTGCTAAGGGTATTAAAGATGAAGAACTTGATGTGATTGGAGAATTGATTTCAAACATTGAAGGTGCAATTGAAGTTAAAAATGATATGGATTCAAATGGTACTCCAAGTAAAGAAGCTTTAAATAACTTTATGAAAAAGGTAACTGGTGCAATTAATAGATTGAATTAAAAAGGATGATTAAACAACTAAGAATCAAATTAGCAAGATGGGTATTGGGTAATCATTGTACCTGTTACCAATGTGGTTATCATAAGTTAACTGATTACTCTAAACAGAAAATTGGAAACTAATATAAAGGGTAGGGAAATCTACCCTTTTTTTATTATTACGAATACTTATTTTTAAACTAAATAAAACAATATTATATGGCATGTGGTTGTGGAAGGTCACCCGATGGATGTAGAGGGTGGCATGCTCTTACTGAAGAAGAATTTAAAATAGAATACGAAGCTTTCTTACAAGAAAAAGAAGGTAAACTTCGAGTAACTGAAGTTGAACACTACACAGATAGTTTGTTCAAATTCAAATTACGTAAACCAGATGGGTTCAGTTTCAAGGCTGGGGAGTTTACAATGATAAATGTAGAGGGAGCTCCCAAACGTGCATATAGTATCACGAGTGGACCTGATGATAACTTTATCGAGTTTTATAGTATCAAAGTTCCTAATGGACCTCTTACAAGTATCCTTCAGAAAATCCAAGTAGGTGATGTGGTAAACGTAAGTGATAAAACCACAGGTTCTCTATTGGTAGAGAATCTTACTGATGGAACTGATTTATGGTTATTAGCAACAGGTACTGGTATCGCACCATTTATCTCGATGTTATGCGATGATAAAACTTACGAGAGATTTAAAAACATTCATGTAGTATGGTCAGTTCGTGAAAGAGATGAACTCAATGCATTCCATGATTGGTTATCTTCTATTGATATTGATTACATTCCAATTGTCACCAGAGATGAAACTTGGGAAGGTGAAAATCAGAGAATCACTACCTTAATCAATGAAGGTAAAATCATCTCCAATTCTACTGCAGAAACCGATAAGGTGATGTTGTGTGGAAACATGGATTTCAATGTTGAAATCAGAGATGGGTTGTTATCTAAAGGTTGGACTGAGGGGAGTAACCGTCAGAATGGTTCCCTTGTATTAGAAAAAGCATTTGTTGGGTAAAAAATATTCAAAATAAATTTGGATAATCCATTTATTTTTCGTATCTTTATCGAAGATAAAAAGGATAAGATATGGCAAAGAAAGAACCTAAATTTGAGTACGGAATCGAAATCACCAAACCATGGTCACGTGAAATGTATGACCACAACGAAGAACTTGGTGATAAGTTAAGAATCGAACTAATGGAAACATTAGATAGAATTGTAAAATATAAAGATGAAGGTGAACTTAGAAAGTTCTCCAAAGCAATCTGTTATCATAGTTTTGGTCAAGGTTATTCAGTTGATGATATAATCAAAGAAACTCAAACAGATATTGAAACTATTCCAAATTTTCAACTCAACGAAGATTTTGATTACTTAGAAGGAAATGGATATATAACAAAACAAACTAAAAGATTTATAGGTTATGGTAAGTAGATTAAGAGAAGATTGGTTACAAGACCCGAAGTTAAGACAATGGAGCTCCAAATCATGTACTGAAAATCGTGGTACATGTAGATGTGGTAATGATAAAAATCATATAGAACTATGGGAACAAGATTCGTGTGTTCGTGGTAGAATAGATTCAGTAATATGTACCAGTTGTAATGTATTAGTAAGTTATAAAATTATACGATAATGAAATACGAGTATGGATACCTTGTAGATAATGTATGGCATTGTGGATGTGGTTCGTTAAACGCTGCAACCTTATCCATATGTCCAGAATGTAAAACACCAAATCCTAAAAATAATGAATAAACAAGACCAATGGTTAGAACGATTAGTTAGAAACTATTCCATCCCAACCGAAGAGAAAAAAGAAAAAAGAGGAGTATTAAACGAAGAACAGTTAAAAAATCTTAAAAATGGGAAAAGTTAAAGATATTTTAGATATTGAATTATCACAAGACCAATTAGAATTGGAATTGTACAAAAGATACGCAGATGAACTCGAGTATCAAGAATGGTTACAAACTGATGGGTTTGTAGAATATGTTAATGGTGAAATCGATATGACTAAACCAAGATATTCAGAAATCGATATGTCATCTGCAGTAAGATACGCATCTCAACAAATTACCTTAGACCCAAGTGAGGTAGGTAAGGAAGTTTATGATATGTTATTCTCAGAAAAAATCGAAGAGTATTTAAGCTTATATGGTGGATAATGATAGATTTTAAAGATTACATAGAAGATGTCCAAGATTTCCCCAAAGAAGGAATTCTATACAGAGATATCCAACCACTACTTGAAGATGAGGAAGTATTCTACGATGCCATCTATGAATTGGGTGAATTTGTAGATAAGGAAGAAGTGGATTATTTTGTAGGAATTGAATCTCGTGGATTCATCTTCGCATCTGCACTTGCAGCCATCAACTTAAAACCATTCAAGATGATTCGTAAAGAAGGTAAATTACCTGATAGGAATCACGTACTTCACTCAGTAGAATACGATTTAGAATATGGTTCAGCAACCATTGAAATGAAACCTGGTAAAGGCAAAGTTGTTTTAGTGGATGATGTCTATGCTACTGGTGGAACAATGGAAGCAGCCGAAGAACTTTGTAAGATGAGTGGGTATGAAGTAATTGGTAAACTTTGTTTAGTAGATATAGGAATTAAAAAAGGACACGATGTAAAGTGTCTAATAGAATATTAAATGGGTAAAATAATCTTAATATCAGCCTCACCAAAAGAACATGGTGGGTTAAAGGAATTACATGGTATTCCAATCTTCCAAGTGGGGATTGGAAAAATTAATGCTGCATCAAATCTAACCGAAATTCTTTGGAATGAGGAGCCAGATGTAGTAATCAATTTTGGTAGTTGTGGAAACCTCAAAGGACACAACGTTGGTGGGATACTTCAAGTTGGTGAAGTATTTAACGATTTCGATACACAAGGATTGAGTGAGAACCTAAGTATAAAATTATGTAATACTGGTATCAAATGTTTCACCACAGATACGATTTACGATAGTACCCACGAACGATATACAGATTCATACTTAGAATCTATTAAAGAGTGCAATATAGTAGATATGGAGTGTTATGCATTGGCTCAAGTATGTCAACAACGTGGTATTGAATTTCAATCTTATAAATGGGTAAGTGATGATGGAACTCCAAGTACATGGGAAGAAAATGCTAAGATAGGATTTAAAAACTTTACTCAGATTTTTAACAAAGAATACTTTCAAAATTATTTTGATTAGTAAAATATTTTTTGTATCTTTGTATAAACATTAAAACTTAAAACTATGGCTTATAATCCATTCAGATGGTTCACCAAGGGAACCTATCGAAAAAGACCACTAAAATCTTCAGCACCTCTATTACTCAGAATCCAAAATGGTGATTTTGAGTATTCTCCATTTTTAAGAGAAGCAGTGGATGAAGAGCAAAACTACCAAGAAAAATATAATGAATTTATGGCAACTTCTATGATTGATAATATTAATGATAGAAAGGTAGAAGCACATGAGTATGCAAAGATGAGAAGAATTGCATCTCAAAAGTTAATGGAGAAAGGTTTGGAGGAAGAATTTGTTCGATTAAAGGAACTTAGAAGATTACTCGAATTGGAATTCGGAGTTGATTTGTGGGAAAAGTGTTTAGAAAAACAAAGAGGTACGGGTAATACTGAAGATATGTATTGGTGGTATAAAAAACAATGTAAAATTCAGTTATCTAAATCAGAAATGCAAATTAGAGGAATATTATAATGAGCTTTGAAAAATTTAAAAAATATTTAAATGAGGGTCTAGCATCTCCAAATAATTTAACTACTGATTGGCGTACTATTGATTTAAATGTATTACACAAACCAACTACCCTCAAGTGGGCATCTACTGATAGTGAGGACTTATTCAACTCAGCAGTAGAGGGTGGGGTTGATACTATAAATAAAACAATAAATAATAATATATCACAAGGCATCTTTGATACTACTATAAAATATTATTTGGATAATCCAATAACTTATAATTTAAACTCATATGGATTTCGCTCTGATGAATTTTCTATGGAAGAATCTGGTAATGTTTTTTTGGGATGTTCGGATACTTTCGGTGTAGGTCATCGATTGGAACATTCCTGGCCGTATCTACTTACCAAGATAAAATTTCCTAATCATAAAATATATAATTTAGGTGCACCTGGTTCTGGTTCGGATACTCACTTCAGATTGATGAATGGGTTAAAAAATAAAATGAAAATAAAAAATATATTTCATTGGTTACCAATTAGGACTAGATTTGAAATATTCATGGAAGGTAAGGGAGAAAATATAAGAAACGGTCTTGTATCTGTTAGGCCTGGATTCTCTACAATATCCCCCATCTGGGAACTTGATAATAATTTATTCTCACCGGATTATATAAAAAAATCTTTGTTATCCGATACTGTACGAAACATCAATGATTTAAAAAATATATTAGCTATTAAAAATATTGCCGATGAATTGGGAGTTCATTACTATTTGGCAAATTTTGAACAGTATATATCATCATTTACTAATATACATCAAATTCAAGTATTGGAATATCTTAAAAAAACAGATACACCTACCCCATTATTGGCTAGAGATTTTCAGCATATGAGTATTTTTGATTCGGTTAAAGTAACTGCTTCTTTTCTAAAAGAAATTGAAGATGTATCTGATATTAATATAATATAAAATCTATTAAAAATAAAATCTAAATATATATAGTTATGGAAACTCTTTTGGAGAAGGTAATGAAAAAATTGTTAAAAGTAATAGAATCAACAACAAAATTAGACCACATCGAGGGAACTCGTAGGTACATTGATTTATACTATAAACAATATGGAGAATTAAACAAAGGAATTATAGAACTTTATTTCAAAAAGCAAATAAAGGTTATAAAACAAGGATAAGTTATGGAAATATTACCAAATAGATATGGTAACGATAGAGTGTACACGAAAATCGATGCAACTCATATTCGTATAATGGGCGAATCTCTTATATCAAGAGGTTCTGAAGATGAAAATGGTAATCAAACTATGTATGATTTTGAAGGAGGTCCTTGTTTAAACGTAGGTGGCACTCTTAAATTTATGGGTAGTGATTTCAAAATAAAATCAATCAAATCAGAACAATCTAATCAAGAAAATATTGCTTCGGTAATAGTTGAGGTAGAACTATAAATGGATAAAAAAGTATTCACAGCACATATAGGAGAAACTGATGTACAAGAATGGACACAGGGAGTTGGTAAACAAATTCTCATGCCCATTCTTTTTAAGGTTGTACAAGAATTATTAGATTCTGATGAAGATGAAATGATTGCAGCCAGAATAGAGTTTCTTCTTAGAGGTAACCCAAGGGCATATGATTTTGTAGTAAAGAAAGATGGTATTGAAGATACCCTTTCTAAAATCATGGGGTGGGCAATTGATGAAGAGGAATATGAAATGTGTAGTAAAATAAAAAAAGTACAAGATAGTTTATACCTATGATACATAAAAAGAAAGAGTGGGAAAAAAATAAAGAACAAGGGTATCCTCGAATGAAGATAGATAACTTCTTAGATGAAGAAACTTGTTTAAAACTTTATGAAGAATGTTTATCAGCTCCAAAAGGTGGATGGACAATCTTTACTCGTGCTGGTTCTCGTATGGAAGAATTCAATGATTTAATTCATTGTCCTACTGCACACCAAGTTACCTATGATTTAATGCATAGTGGGGAAATACTATATGATTTAGAACAAGTAACTGGTATCACTGGTTTACTACCTGACCCTCATTTAGTTGGAGCAGGATTCTCAATGATGAGAAATGGAGCAGAACTTGGACCACACTACGATTTCAATTGGAATGATAGATTAAGATTACACAGAAAACTTACCGGTATATTATACATCACACCTGATTGGAAAGATGAGTGGGGTGGGGAGAATATAACATGGAGTGCAAATCCAGAGTTAGACCCGAGTGGTGAAATTATAGAATCCATTTCACCAAAATTCAATCGATTCATTATCTCTCAAAATGTAAAAGAAGGACCGGTTCATTCGGTGGGTAAAGTTAATTGTCCATCAGATGTAGAAGGTAGGGCTTGTATTCGATTCTTTTATTATATCTCTACAAGTGATATTGATAAAGATGATCCACCACATAGAAGTATCTATAAAACAAATGAATATGACCACTATAAACTCCATGAAGAAGAGTGGGATGGTAAATTGGTAGGTGAACTAAAAAATAAAAAATAATTATGTGGGGAAAATGGGAAGATGTTAAATCAGAGTACGAAGCAAAAGTAAATGACCCATGGGATTGGGTGACTCATTTTGAAAACGCGGTAGCAAGATATACTGGTGCAAAACATGCTATTGCATGTGATTCTGCATCTAATGGTATGAAATTATGTCTTAATTATATTAAAGATGCAAAAGCAATAAAAATACCTAAAAAAACAAAAATATCCATACCATCAAATACATATGTTTCTGTCCCAAATCAAATTATATTAGAGGGATTTATTCCTGTGTTTGAGGAGAAAGAGTGGGAAAACCACTATATGTTAGGAGCAACTGGTATTATAGATGCTGCTGTTTCTTTCTATGAAGGAATGTTTTCAAACACATTACCAAACGATCCATATTTTGATATTTTTATGAATTTATCATTTCATCACCGAAAAATATTGAATATTGGTAGAGGTGGTATGATATTAACTAATTCTGATTCTTTCAACGAATGGGCAAGACCTATGATTTATGATGGGAGAAAAAAATACATGAATTATGAAATTGATGAATTTGAATGTGTGGGTTGGCATATGTATATGACACCTGAAGATGCACAAAAAGGTTTAGAAATATTTCACGATGAGAGAATACAATCCAAAAATGAATCGGTGGGTAGTTGGAAAACCTATAAAGATTTAACTAAACAAAAAATATTTAGAAAATATGATTACAGCAAATCCATAATAAAATATAATCAAAATAATGATGTAATTTTAAATAATTTAAAAATAGAAAAGTATAGTATTGCAGATTATATTTTTAACTTACAACATTATAAAAAATCACAATCTACCTTAGATATCAATCCTTCAAAATGGCATGAAGCTTTTGCTACACTTGACTTAAAAAGTTTTAATGAAAATGTTAATTTTATATTATATGATGATATCGAATCTTTTAAAGATTATGATACCCATCCGATTATAAGTTTATTAAAATTTATTTTCAAAAATCATGGCATGTCAGATAGGTTAAAATTTTATGGAAATAATTTATCTCATTTACCAAAAAATACAAATTATACACCTATACCATTTTTTATTGGAGATAGTTCTTGGCAGGCAAAACCAATAACCACTCGTAAATTTTCCAAGAAGTTTTTATTTTTAGCAGGCGTACCTAAAATGGTACGATGCCAAATTTTATTATTTTTAGATGAAAATAATCTTTTGAAAGATACGTACTGGTCTTGGAACGTTAACAATAAACCAATTCCACCTGGATTTCAAAAATATTACTTACTAAACTCGTCTAAGACATTAGATACACAGTTAAATGAACTACATGTGAGTAAAATGCATCAGATTATACCAGAATATTATGATTCTTTTGTTAACATAATATCAGAAACATTTTTTTATCAAGGTACACATGATGATATGCATCCAACTGAAAAACCAATTTTTTTAACTGAAAAAACGGATAAATGTTTTACTGCAGCTCAACCCTTTATTGTATTCTCTATTCCAAATTATTTAAAACATTTAAAAGAACTTGGTTTTAAAACATTTGATAAGTGGTGGGATGAATCTTATGATACGGAAGTAAATGAGAATAAAAGATTACAGATGTTATACGATATAATTTTAGAAATAAATTCCTGGTCTTATGAAAAATGTACAGAAGTATATGATGAAATGCGAGAAGTATTACACCATAACCAAGTATTAGCATATGAATTGGATTCAAAACATAAAAAAATAAAACTTACACGAGATGTCTATTTGCCGTATATATCTAGAAAGGTTCCTCATTTGATTGATTTTATAAATAAACGAGATAAAAATTATTTAATCTAAATGACTCCTTTTGTAAATTCTTACGGATATGTACTTTTAACAGATATAATCATTCCTCATCAAAATACATCATTGGGTGCATTGATTTTTTACGATATACACGAACCACATTCATTTAGTTATAACACGGAATTAGAATCATATCTAAGTGATGTATTAGAATTTTATATAAAAAATAAAGATAAATATAAATTTTTATTATACGAAAGACATGAATGTGACGATATTACAATAAATCCTCGTTTAAAATTATTTATTGATTGGTGTAGACGAGTTGGTATTTATGATAAATTATATATTAGTACTTCCTATTATAATTTAAGATGTGATTTTAATTTTTTATATCTACCCTGGTTTCTTGGTTGGAGTGTGATTGATAATTATAAAATAACAGATAGAAGTGTAACTAAGAAATTTTTATTTTTAAACACAAGACCAAGAAAGCATCGTAGAATTTTTTATGATTTTTTTAAAGATAATAATCTACTAGAAGATTCTCATTGGACATTTGGAACCCATGAGTTATATAATCCTTATGTATGGGATTCTACAAAATATCCTATAAAAAATTTTAATAATAATGAGGAAATACCTGTTAGTGAGATGCATCATTTAATTCCTCAATATAGAGATTCATTTGTAAGTGTTGTAACTGAAACTTTTTTCTTTAACAAAGATGAGATAGATACACCATGGAATGATATACAGCCAATACCTGCATTCGTTACAGAAAAGACAGAAAAGTGTTTTAGTGCATTACATCCATTTATTATAATATCTACTCCGTATTTTTTAAAATATTTAAAAGAACTTGGTTTTAAAACATTTGATAAGTGGTGGGATGAGTCATATGATAATGAATTGGATGATACCATTAGACTTCACAAAATTCAAGAAATTTTATTAGAAATATCCAAATGGGATAATTATAAATGTATGGAAGTTTTGTACGAAATGCAAGATACATTAGAATGGAATCAGAGAATAAATTCTGAATATGAATTGGTTAACAAAAAAATGATTGGTTTAGAGTAATATGACACCTGAAGAATTCTACTGGAAGGATAAAATACAGAATTTAGATTTAACTGAAGTTAGATTGAATTCTCTTGGATGGGTCTTGGATTGTTATAATCGCGGTACCATTCGAAAACGAACTATAAAACAATTGATACCAAAGGGGTCATTGGAAAATCTTCTAATTCAAATGGAAGATTTGGAACGATATGAAGATTGTATTACTATAAAAGAATTATTAGATATTATATACACCCCACTTAATTAAAATCAGTTATGAGTAAAAAAAGACAAAAGGAAATTATTCAATTATTAGAGGCAACTTTACACGATGAATCCCTCAAAGTAAATGGAGGTAATTCAGAAATTGTAGAACAACTAAAAAGAAAACTTGAGAAAGTTAAAATGTGGGAGAAAAAGAAAGATGAGTAAAAAATTACAAAGATATCCACAAAAAGGATACATTGGTGGAGTTTGTCATGGATTGGGTGAACACACAGGAATAGACCCAATACTATGGAGAACTCTAATGTTTTTCTTTTTAGGTGGGATAGTTTATTTAGCCCTTTGGGTAGTATTAAAAAAAGGAGAATAATATGAGTAGTAAATTTTTTGGAAACAGAACGCAAACAAATCAACAAAAGGATACCACAAAATCCTCACCAGGTAACAGACAGAACGTAAAAAAACAATCTCAAGTTAAGAAAGCAGGTCGTGGTAAATAGTGATAGAGAATGGGATTGGATGTCTGATACTGGGGGTGATGGTGATTGGTCTGATATACGAACCAATACATCCGATAAAACAACTCTTATAGAAGATTAAGCATGAATAAAGTATGGTCATTTGGTGATAGTTTCGCAGAAGGTAGGTGCTCTGATGTTATCAATAATAGTGGTGATAATCTGTTAGAAAAAACCTACGCACACTATTTTTCAAAAAAACATGATATTGCCGATATTGAAATTAGTGCATCTGGTGGTGCTAGTAGGTTAGATATTGCAGGTAGAATTTTAAACAAAATCGGTAAGATACGAGAGAATGATTATGTTTTTATTTCAAAAACAGATTCGATGAGGTTAACTATATTACCTACCCAAATTGGATTGGGTGATGGTATTATAAAAATGAACTCTGATAATTCAATTTCATCTCAACGAGATTATTTATTTACTATTAATGCAGGTAGTGATTTTATATTAAAACCCCAAAATGTAAAATTTAATAAAAATGATGATACAGAAATTCTATCATCCGATGAACTGAATACAATGCGAGATTTTTTTCTTAAAATCTTTTTAAAATATAGAAAAAATTTCACAAACTACTCTGACGATTTTTTAGATTCAGCAATAAATTCTCTATTAGATATTACACCAAATGTATGTGTAGTTGATTCTAGTATTTGGTTTAATAAGTTGGATTATATGGCTATAGAATATTATGGAACTGATTCTGATTTATATTGTAAATGTGGACATTGGACAGAAAAATTACATAAAATTGTTGCAATATTGGTAGATACTGCAATAGAAAACAATGAATTATATATCAATGATAAAACTTGTAATAACTTATGGGAATTATCAAAGGAAAGGTTGGGAATTTGAAAAAGAAACTTTTAATAACAATGGGTTGTTCTCATACAGAAGGTTTGGGATGTTGGGATATGACTTTAAATTATCCTCCACGTATGACAGCACAACATCCATCGTTTGGAGAATGGATTCATGTAAATAAAAATAGGTTTCATAAATTAGGTTGGCCCAACCGCTTGGGTAAAAAACTTGGTTATGATAAAGTTATGAATTTAGGATTTGCCGGTTCAGCAACCTCAGCTCAGATGAAAACGTTTTTATTAAAGTTTAAAGATGCATCATTATCGGAATATGATGTTACTATTGTCTGGTTATTTACCGATTCACTCAGAACTTCATATTTTAGAAATGGTATAATTGAATCACTACTACCAAGTAATCATACATTGGACAAGGATATTATGTTTCAGGATGTTTATAAATTTATTTCAAAAAAGGGTGAACGTAGTGATGTGGACACTATGTTAGATTATATACGTGAAGAATACATCAATAGAAGTGTAGTAAAAACTATTTCAGAACTTAAAAATTGGAATTTTATTTCATTTCACACAAGAACTCATCATTATGGAAACGAAATTAATAAAATATACGGAAATGATAATACTCACTTTTTTGGTGATGTTGGATTTTCGAGAGAAAATGATGAAGAATTAATTTCTAAGATGTGTGGTCATTTTAACGAAAAGGGGTATGAAATGATAGCAAATAATATGTATCAATTTATAAATAATAATCACCCAAATTTAATGGGAAAAACTCCTAAAAATGAAATAGAATCAACCTGGATTGGCGAGAGCTCATTTGATTTAATCACAAAATATTGATATGAAAAAGAAATTACTAATAACATTGGGTTGTTCTTTCACCGAAGGTGTCGGGTGTTGGGATGTGGAATCTCTACCAAAAAACTTTTCAAACGATAGTAGTGTTAACTATGGTATGGTAAAAGAAAAGAACAGACCAAGATTTCATAAACTTGGTTGGCCCAACCGCTTGGGTAAAAAACTTGGTTATGATAAAGTTATAAATTTGGGACTAGGTGGTTCTTCAACCTCTGGTCAGGCTAAGTGGTTTTTTACTCAATACTTAAATAAAGATTTCTCAGACTGGGATGTATTAGTTGTTTGGTTGTTATCCGAACCAAGTAGAATTTCATTTTACAAAAATACTGAAATTGTAAATCAAATGAGTAATCCTGCAAATTCTGAAAATTATGCATTTGATGGTTATATAAAATTTCTATCAGATTCCAATACGTTTAGAGAAGATTTGGTACTTGAACAACTATTTTATAGAAATATTATTAAAACTATATGTGAACAAAAATCATACAATTTTTTAACATTTAATTTATACTCAGAAGCTCATAATCACATATTCCATCGATTCAACCCAAATGATAAAACATATTCACCAATTCACATAGACAATGCTGCACCAGATGAATATTTTTCTAAAATATGTCAACATTGGAACGAGTTGGGGTATGAATACGTTGCAACAAATATGTTTAATTGGATAAACTTTAAACAAAAACATTTAGTAAACCCCAATTTCGATGGAGAATTTACATGGGAATGGGATGGCGAACCTTTAAATAATTTAATTTAAACACTAATGCAATACATATTTTTTAACGAACCTTGGAACGAACCATATGAAAAACAAAAAACCACTCCTAATAGTAGGAATAATTCTATTATTGACATTGATCTTACTACTGGTTCTGAACAAGGAACAGACGTTCAAGATTATATCTTTTTCGAATAACAACGGAGTACGAAATACTGCCGAACGTTCTTATTTAGATACCATCGCCCAAGTGGGGTTAGATAAATTAGAATTAGAGGGAATTACTATTTTGGTAGAACCTCTAAAAAAAGAGATGAAAATCGGTGATTTTGATGTAGAGGCATATATTGTGGGTAATAATAAACAATATATTATCTTTATGAAACCAATGAGTAGGGATAAATCCATTGAAGTAATGGCACATGAACTCATTCACTTATTTCAGACAGAACGAGGACAATTACAAAAGAGAAGTGATTATATCATATGGGAAGGTGATACCATTAAAAACCCAGGTGAATTATTATATGATGAACGACCGTGGGAAAAACAGGCATTCGTATATGGTAGAGCATTAGAAAAGGAAATTCGAAAGGAGTTGATTAAGTGAAAAAGAAATTACTAATAACAATGGGTTGTTCTCATACCGAGGGGTATGGATGCTGGGATGAAACAACATTTTCAGATGAAATGTTACTTAAATTAAAAAAACATACACCAATTAATCCATTTTTTGGTAGTGATAACTCCAATATTAAATTTCACACAAACGAACTTATATCAAAAAACAAAAATAATTTTAAAACCAAAGGATGGCCTGCTAATCTCGCTAAATTAATGGGTACAGCTGATATTTTGAATTTAGGAAAAGGGGCTTCATCAAATTCAGGTCAGACAAAAGAATTTTTCAAAAGAAATTTACATAAAAATCCATACGCAGAATATGATGTTACACTTGTTTGGTTAATGACGGAACCATTTAGAATATCATTTTATGTTAATCGGAAGATAGAAAATTATATGATAGACTCTCATCCAATTTGGAAAGAATATTTTAAAGAAATAATATCACATCACTCAAAGGATATGTTTAATGGTATCCCGGTGGAAGATCCAACACTTGAAAGTATATTTTATTTTAATATCATGGAAACTGTATGTATTAAAAACAATTGGAAGTTTCATGCGTTTCCACTTACTAATGTTTTTTCTAAATATTTTAGAAAACATGAATCTTCCGATAATTTTCATGAAAATTGTGTAATGCCATTATTAGATGATAATAATTTAAAATTATATAGTCATGTATGTGGCCACTTAAATGAAATGGGGTATCAACAAGTTGCTAAATCTATGTATAGTGTAATTAAATCATGAAAAAGAAATTACTAATAACAATGGGGTGTTCTTATACCGAGGGTGTAGGGTGCTATGATGTGGATAAGATGAGTAAATCTGTACATTATGGTTTCTTACCTCGAGAAGAAGAAATCATTCAGAGAAAAAATTTCCATAAACTTGGTTGGCCCAACCGCTTGGGTAAAAAACTTGGTTATGATAAAGTTATAAATTTGGGACTAGGTGGTTCTTCAACCTCTGGTCAAGTAAAACAATTTTTTGAAAAACATGTAGATAGAGATTTATCAGAATGGGATGTATTAATTGTTTGGTTATTATCGGAACCAAGTAGAATTTCATTTTACAAAAATGGGTGTATAGAAAATTTCTGTCCATCAGATTCAAATACGATGTATGTAGAATACTTAAAATGGATAAATCAGACTAATTATGATCCTGATGTGGATTTACTTTTAGAAAATATATTTCATATAAAAATAATAGAACAACTATGTGAATCGAGGGGATATTCATTATTACTTACACCTGCATATGAACCTGAATTATTTATTAAAATTCAATCATTACATAAATCTAAATATTATTTAAATAAAACTCCAAAATCATTACTCCATTCATTGATGAAATCTGGTAATTATAAATGTAATATACCCAAAGGAGATGGTCATTTAACTCCCGATGGTTATGAGATTTTTGCTTCCGATCTTTATAATGAAATTAAACTAAATCATCCCCATTTAGTTTCAACTCCAAAGAATAAAATAATATGGCAATGGGACGGTGCACCAATTGATAGATATGGAAAATTCCCAATGATACTTAATCAGATACATACCGATATATTTAAATAAAGATGATTTGTAAGAAATGTAAAATCGAAATGAAACACATGACAGGTACTCAAAACGGTGGGTACCATATATGTATAGAATGTAACAATGTAGTAATAACAGGAGAGACATCAAATGAAAAAGTGGGTAAACAAGATAATCAATAGAATCAAACAATGGAGATTGGTAGGGTATATAGTATTAGCAAAACCTCTAATCGATACCCATGGAATGGAACAAGGAATAATCGAACTCTTTCTATTAGTAGTACTTGGTGAATTATCAGCTAGAACTAAAACGAAACAAATAACCAACGAAGAATTCAAGGATTCATTTGACGATAAGGAGTAATGAAACTATCCAAAGGTAAACTCAATACTAAATACACCATTACCGCAATGGAATTTTGTGAACCATGTGATTTAACCAAAGATTCATGTGATATTATTAAACTCATGGAACGTGGGTTCATGGTAGGACAAGAAATCAGAATCGTGAAAAGATTGGGTAAACTTACTCATATCCATTTAGAAGGTGAAGGTGATTATGTCTTGCGTGATACTAATTTAGATGGTATTGAGATAGAATGAAACAAACCCTATTGACTTACATTATAATCTTAACAATCCCTATATGGATGAGGTGGATGAAAAAACCTCGTTTATACCATAGAATATAATACTTATTCTCAATGGTATTACCAATCAAACTCATAGGGACACTTATAATCTTTTATATCTTAATGAATCGATTATTTCACTACTTAGATAAATAACCCCCATAAGACACGAAATCGAACCCGCAAGAACGTTATGAACAATCCCGATAGAATCAATGAAGCAATCCTTATAATCCTTATATGTTTACTTGGTTTATTCATTACCTTACCCTATATCCTCTACTAATCTCGATATTCTCAATACGTTCGTTTGTTCGTGCGGTTCGATGAGTCGTTAAAGAAATTTTTTCCCCCCTCGATTCACTCCACTCACTGCCGTTCGTTCCGTTCCCTCTTGATAGTAATCTTACAATCATGTACCGAATGATGAAGTGCACTCAATAAGGTTCGTGAATTGAATCATTGCCCATTCATCAATTCCCTCTCTTATCTTAACCGTGCACCGATAAAACAATCTCGGTACATATGATATAAATGATAATTCAGCTCATAGTATAGATAAAAGAGATAAACCTCGTACTACATAACGTATAGGGGATAGACACAATATAGGGAATACACATGTACAACAACATAGTATAGATGACCACTATGTGAGTACCCCTATATGTGAACACTCCCATTAGACCCCAACTCCCCAAGTACCCATACTCCAATACTCCAAAAGCACCGAACTAAACCCGCCTGAAGATAGATGTATTTTAAGGGGTTTTAAGGAGCGGTAAGTTCAATCCGTACCACATTATTATACTATGACTACTTTAACCTCTCCGTTTACCCTATAACCCCCTATGGGATAGTACGAGGTTGTGGCTCTTGTATAAAGACTTGAATAACACACCCCATATCATATTAAGTAGTGGCACATTCTCCCACTTTTGGACACGATAGTTAGTGTATTGGAATGGATTCAGGCCTCATACGGATGTGTCTGCAGACTAAAAAATTTATTTAAGCTTATTTTCACAGAGTTATCAACACGCTATTAACAAGTTATCAACATGACAAGGTGTCTCCTTACAGTCTATAACCCCAATTGCAATATTACTTACAAATGTTCACTTCTTTGCAATATTCGTAATTCGTACAGATAGGACATATTGTCAGTAAAAAGATTTGGTAGTCTCAATTATTTTTTGTATCTTTAGGGTGGTTGCGGGTGGGAGTGTTATATAACGAAATGAAACCTCAACGCAGGGATTTACTTACAGTCTGCTCTGTTCGTCATATGGGAGATAAAACAAGCTGTAAGTGCAAGAGAGAGTTGAGGTTACAGTCTGTAAGTAAATGTTAAAGTTTTGTTAAAATTCAAAAAAGATTTGGAAACCTCGGATTAATTTCGTACCTTTAGGGTGGATGTGGGTGGGAGAGTTGAGATACAGAGCACTGGAAGGATTGTTACAGATATAACAAAATAGTTCATTTACCTTATTGTATATAACAAAATAAAGTTGTATATTAGCTGTATAGATAATGAGAGAGATATAAACCCTTAAAGATATAAACGTTATGAATGAATTAAGTTTACAGATTACCGAGATTGGAAATGAGCTAAGTACGAGGTTGGATACTATTAATAATACTATTCTTACCGAAATGTTACAGAACGAAGAATGGAATGAAAGCTTGTTAGATGAGTTGAATGAATGGTTATTAGGGCTATTAGAACTATAACCATTATATTGGTTGAACTCCCTATATA
>Ga0209771_1000699_pt1 | contig 22231 bp, 18 predicted proteins | sample SaaInl59LU_5_DNA_FD_184639 | JGI IMG/M metagenome (GOLD analysis project Ga0209771, IMG submission 184639) | Marine microbial communities from expanding oxygen minimum zones in the Saanich Inlet - ESP_59LU_5_DNA (SPAdes) (version 2) | ecosystem: Environmental > Aquatic > Marine > Intertidal zone... | reverse complement strand
CTATATATCCCGATATTCCCGTAACCAATACTTTCTTCATGTCTTTTATTTATTTTACTTTTATAATGCAAGCAAAAATATAAAATTACTTTTATAAAACAAGTTTTTTATTGAGAAACGTTTTTTTGAGAACATTTGATTACTTTTATGTTCGATGAACGCTGAATTTCGATGTAGTTGTCCTATTACATCAGCAATCGACATGATTGGTGACAAGTGGTCTTTGGTAGTTATTAAAAACATGCTTTTCTTCAATCTAAAAACCTTTAAAGAACTCTCTGAAGCCAACGAAAAGATTGCAACAAATATTCTTTCTTCTCGACTAAAGGGTCTTGAAGAGAAGGGGTTTATTTCCAAAACAAAACCTTCAAATAATAAAAAAACAAATCTCTATATCTTAACGGAAAAGGGCTTGAGCCTGATTCCTATAATTATTGAGCTTGCCATTTGGGGTGATACAAACCTACAGAACGTTCACCCGAGCTTGGATAGAGACAATCCTATAGAATACATAAAACTCAACAAAGAAAAGTTTGTTGGTGTATTCAAAAACCAGTATCTCGATAATGTAGCAGAAGTTACCCTTTAATTTAAGGTTACAGAATTTTAGTCGTCCGCTAATATTTCATGAATATTTGATTTGATTTTTTCACTAAGCCCGTCTGTTGGTAAATCATTATCATCTGTTCCGAAAGGATCTTCAATTTCTTCAGCTAAGATTTCCATGCTTACCAAAATATAAAAAACGAAAATCGAAACAATTGAGGAATAATACCCAAAAGAATTGACAAACGCCAAGGGTAGGGTTGTAACATATAAAAAGATGAATTTTTTGAAAAACACACTGTAAGAGTATGGAATCGGGGTGTTTTTTATACGCTCACATGCTCCTATGATATCAGAAAAGCTTTTCATATTCGTGTCTACTACGATATAGTTTTGTTCTGAAAGCGCTCCTGTTTGTTTTAATACTTCTAACCTCGTGTACAGACCCTTGAGAATATAGTTGGGCTTGTGATCAAAGGATTCTATTTCTTGAAGCTCTTTTGCCGTTAGGTCTAATTGATCGAGGGCTACGCCTTCTCTCAAATGTTCTTTCATAGCAAATGCAAAATTTGAAATCATTCTTCGAAAATAGGCCCGGTCGTCATTATCCTTAGCCAAGGTGCTAATCTTTAAAGAAAGGTTTCTTGAGTTGTTAACAAGCTCTCCCCACTTCTTTCTGCCTTCCCACCAACGATCATAGGCCGTGTTCGTTCTAAAAACAAGGAGTAAAGAAAGTGCAAAACCCACCAAAGAATACACCTGCATTAGACTGTTTAACGGCTCAGTATTTTCAACAAAAGTAACCTCTAAGTAAGCGATCCAAGGGTTAGTAACCCTATTGCTATGAGCTCTTTCCAGAGCTTAGTAAATGTATCACTGTGCTTGAGTGAAACGATATGTTTAAACCAGGTTTTAGGGTTGTATTTAATCATTTTATTTTTTTTTAAAAATACAAAAGCTTTGGATTTATAGTGTGCTACTATTGATTTTTGTATCTTCGATTACACAAGTCTTATGAAACCTATTTAATGGAAAACCTGCATTTTAGAAGCGCAAAAGCGCAAGACCTTCAGGCAATTTGGAGCATTATACAGCAAGCTATTTTGAGACGAAAAAAGGACGGCAGCAACCAGTGGCAAGACGGCTATCCTAACCCTGAAGTATTAAAAAGGGATTTAAATAACGGTTCTGGTTTTGTGCTTTGCATAGATCGCCTTATCGTGGGGTATACCGCTATTCTAATCAATGATGAGCCAGAGTATAAGAAAATTGAAGGGTCCTGGGTTACAAATGGTGATTTCGTTGTATTTCATAGGGTTGCTATCTCAGAATCGCATCTCGGCAAAGGGTTAGCAAAAGCATTGTTTTCATACATTGAAGATTTTGCCAGAAAAAACAATATTAAAAGCATAAAAGCAGACACCAATTTTGACAACCCCGCGATGCTGTCTCTATTTGAAAAGTCAGAATACCGATACTGCGGTAAAGTTTACTTTCGAGGAAGCCCGAGAAAGGCCTATGAAAAAGTAATCTAATAAAACGTGTCTAGGACCTAATGATAAAAGCAATTTCAAAAGCATTTGGTATCGTACCTCTAGAAATAAAAAAACTAAATGGATACGAAAACGAGAACTACCTGATCACTGCAAAGGATGCACGTTTTATTTTCAAAAGCTATCCCAACAATAAAAAAACAAAAGCACTCTTAGAGGCCGAATGTGAAGCCCTCTTACACCTTCAAAAAGAAGGCCCTTTAAGCACACCCATCCCTGTTGCTTTTTCTTGCGGAAGTTTTGTTAAAACACTTCACATTGAAAAAAAAACAAAGCTCTGTAGAATGCTGACATTTCTGCCCGGGAATTTTTTAGGTGATGCGCCAGCAACACATGTGCTCATGGAAAATTTAGGCGCCTTTCTTGCTGAATTAAACAAAAAACTATCCGGTTTTCATAGTTATGCTCTTGAGGCGCGAAACTATGCGTGGGATCTACAAAACCTACACCTAAATAAAAAGTACATAAAACACATTTCTAGCCCCGAAAAAAGACGTCTGGTTTTATATTTTTTTCAACAATTCGAAACACATGTCTCTCCCTTGATTCCTTCTTTAAGAAAGTCATTCATTCATAGTGATTTTAACGAATGGAATGTCTTGGTCGAGGGAAATCGCCTCGTGGGGCTTATAGATTTTGGAGATATGGTTTATTCGCCTGTAATAAACGAGGTTGCCACAGCACTAACCTATTTAACCTACGATAAAGAAACCTTCTTTGAATGGGCAACTCCTTTTTTAAAAGCATATCATAATATAATTCCTTTGAAAGAAACCGAGGTTGAACTTCTTTACTACCTCATTGCAACAAAACTCTGTATTAGTGTTTGTCAATCGTCTAATGCAAAACGGCAACAGCCGGAAAATAAATATGCATCCGTAAGTGAAAAAAATGCTTGGCGATCACTAGAAAGGCTAATAAAAATGAACCCTTTAGGTGTTGAGAATCACTTTTTAAAAGCGCTTGGTTTTGAAGTTAAAGAACAAAATAGTGTTGCACATCAAATACAAAAACGTCAAAAATATTTCAGTCCACTTTTGTCGGTAAGCTACAAGAATCCGGTATTTATGAAGCGTGCTGCCCTTCAATACATGTATGATGGTTATGGGAACACTTTTTTAGACGCATACAACAACATCCCACATGTCGGACACTCCCATCCTAGGGTCGTCTCTGCCGGGCAAAAACAAATGGCAACCTTAAACACCAATACACGCTACTTGTATGACTTACTTCCAAGCTATGCCGAAAAACTGCTAAAAAAACTACCAAAAACTCTAAGTAAAATCTTCTTCGTTAACTCAGGGAGTGAAGCTAATGATTTAGCCATTAGAATGGCAAAAAAACACAGCGGGAATAAAAGTATGATGGTGCTAGAACATGGCTACCATGGACATACCCAAGCGGGAATAGATATTAGCGATTATAAGTTTAGTAACCTCAAAGGAGAAGGGCAGAAAAACCACATCATTAAAGCGGAAATACCTAACGAATATGACAGCCAAAAATCAATTAAAACAGGTTTGTCTTCCGCTGAAAAAGCCATAAAACAAATCAAAAACAGCACGGATTCCATTGCTGCATTTATTGCAGAGCCCATCGTTGGATGTGGCGGTCAAGTACCTTTGGCCCCAGGATACTTAAAAACGATCTATCCAGAAATCAGAAAACAAGGCGGTGTCTGTATTAGCGATGAAGTTCAAACAGGTTTTGGCCGGCTTGGTTCTTGGTTTTGGGGTTTTGAAATGCACGAAGTTGTGCCAGATATTGTTGTATTAGGCAAGCCTATGGGCAATGGGCACCCAATTGGAGCAGTTGTAACCACCGCAGAAATCGCACACTCATTTGAGCAAGGTGTTGAGTTTTTTAGCTCGTTCGGTGGAAACCCTGTTTCTTGTGCGATTGGTATGGCAGTACTTCAAACTATTGAAGAAGAGGGGCTACAAGAAAACGCCGAAGAAGTCGGTGCATACTATAAATCTCTTCTCAAATCAGTCCAGGACCAGGACGCAAGGATAGGAGATGTTCGTGGTGAAGGGCTTTTTCTCGGCGTAGAAATCATTTCTTATGATGGTGCACCGAACCCAAAACTTGCACAAGAAATAAAAAACCAACTGCGAAACAAAAACATTCTCATTAGTACTGACGGGCCCTTTGATAGTGTTTTAAAAACAAAACCCCCCTTAGTTTTTACGAAAGAAAATGTAGAGGAAGTTGTTGAAGCCATACACTCCGTCCTTTTGTCCAAGGCTTAAAATTGAAGTGCTTTACTTACTTTTAAAATAGAAAAGAATATCATGAGCGAGTTTTATATTGACCCAGACATTAAAAAAGCAGAAACACTCCCTGCTTCTTTTTACCAAAGCGATGCTATTTTCGAACAATTAAAAGATAAGGTTTTCGGTAACTCATTTCAATGGTTTGGGTCCGTTTCAGAGCTCCTTCCCGTTGAAGATTTTGTTAAACCACTGCGCTTTATTGAAGGTTTTATTGAAGAACCCTTTTTTCTAAAAAAAACAGACGGTAAAGCCTTTTGCTTTTCAAATGTTTGTACCCATCGGGGCAACCTCATCTTTCATCATGAAGGGCCTTCTAAACGGATTACTTGTGGCTACCATGGAAGACAATGGAAGAACGACGGAACCGTAAAGTTTATGCCCGAGTTTTCAGATGTAGAAAATTTCCCTCGTGCATGCGATCACCTTAAAGCATTTAAAACTGCTTTCTTAGGCCCTCACCTTTTTGTCGGTATTGATACTAACATGGCGATTGATGCTGTGTTTTCAAAAATGAAAGAACGTATTGGGTTTCTACCATTGGAGGATTTTATTATTGACCCAAACCACAACAAAGACTACTTGGTAAACTGTCATTGGGCCCTCTACTGCGACAATTACCTTGAAGGGTTTCATATCCCCTTTGTACATGAAGACCTGAACGCTGCGCTAGACTACGGAGCTTATAAAACAGAACTTTTTGACAATGGCTCTCTGCAAATTGGTTATGCATCAGGAGGTGACGAAGTATTTGATTTGCCTGAAGGGCACCCAGACTCTGGCAAAGCCGTATCGGCATACTACTATTGGGTTTTCCCAAATATGATGTTTAATTTTTATCCCTGGGGATTGTCAGTGAATATTGTTCGGCCTCTATCAAAGCACAAAACACGCGTTCTTTTCCGTTCATATGTCTGGGACGAAAATAAGCTAGAGGAAGGTGCTGGAGCACTACTTGATAAGGTTGAAAGAGAAGATGAGTTTGTTGTTGAAGGGGTCCATAAGGGCCTTCAATCATCGACCTATCAAACAGGAAGGTTTTCACCTAAACGTGAACAGGGCGTTCATCATTTTCATCGATTACTGGCCGCGTCTCTTTCGAAGACTTAAATAAAAAAGAATCTCCGCAGCCTTTTAGAAAAGGAAAAAAAGAAAGCCGACGTCTAAAACAATAACAAAAAAACTAATTGGAGCGTTTCGAAAAAATCTATGATACACACGCAGCCTTAGTTTACAATGTTGCGCTAAATTACGTCCAAAATAACCAAGAAGCAGAAGAAATCACTCAAGATGTTTTCCTTAAAGTCTTCAATAAAAGCAAGAGTTTCAAAAAAGAATCCTCGCTCAAAACTTGGATCTACAGAATCACAATCAACACATCAATTGACTACTTAAGAAAGCGAAAACGCAGGCCATTGCATAGCCGGCTTGGTTATGATTCTCAAATTGATCAGAATAAAAGCGAATGGAAACACCCCGGTGTTTTGTTGGAAGAAAAAGAAGCCTACCGTGCACTTTTCGAAGCTCTAAACCTACTTCCAGATGCACAGAAATCTAGTATTATACTTCTAAAAATTGAAGGCTTAAGTCAGAAGGAAACAGCAAGGGTTTTGGGGCTCAAAGAGAAAGCTTTGGAATCTCTTTTCCATAGAGCAAAAAACAATCTACGAAGCCTTTTAGAAAAGGAAAAAAAGAAAACCAACGTCTAATATTATAAGATGAAAGACCCTGTAGAATTATTTGAAAACCTTAAAACTGTGCCCCCAAACGGTGGCTTAAAGAAAAAAGTTTTTGCCCAGATCATTGGTCAGAAAATCAATAACATATCGCCAATACAAGTGTGGGCTGTCGCCGCTGGTTTTGCCTTATTCATTGGTACTTCGATTCTCAGCGCTTGGCAAACGAAAAACGACACTGAACCTGAGTCATCATCAATGTTTATCAATCAAAACGATCTTTATGAATAAAAATAAAATATATCTTATCATAATTGTAGCGCTTGTGTTAAGCCATATTGTGCTATTCTCCCTGCCTCTTATAAATGGGCCTAAAAACGAGCGGCCTAAACAGACCCTAATTCGTGAACTCGCATTGTCAAAGGAACAAATTGTAGCTTATGAACAATTGATTGATGAACACAAAGATAAAGTTCAAGAACTGAGAGCGCAAATGAAAAAAGAAAGAGGGCTTAAATATAAAGACCTTACACTTCCTGATTCTTTGGTAAACTTTGATAGACTTTCAGCTCTTCAGCTTCAACTTGAACGCGTTCACATACGACATTTCATGGCAATCCGGGCTCTTTGTAGCAGTACTCAACAAAAAAAGTTTGATGCGCTGGCGCCAAGATTAAATGAAATCTTCTTTAAGGGGCCTAAGAAATAATGCAACACCTTATTTTTTTCTTGCTGGTTTTTATGAATATTGGTTTTACAAGCGCACAACTAAAATTCGCATTAGCCCATGATTCTTTGCGTTATATGCCTATTCGTATAAATCAAGAAGACTCGGTAAGTCTCCTTCGTTTTTACATCAGTAACATACATATTGAACAGGGAAGAAAAATAATTTGGGAAGCACATAAAAAGCACTATTTAATCGACTTTACTCAAAACCGTCTCGCAACTAATATTGTTTCCGGAACCGGACTCGAAAACATTAAAAAAGGCCGGCTAAAATTCACTTTAGGTGTTGATCATAAAACGGCTTCGCAAGGCATTGGAGAAGGTCCACTCGACCCCATCCAAGGGATGTATTGGACTTGGCAAAGCGGATATATAAACTTTAAACTTGAAGGGGTTTCCAGCAAGTGTCCTTCCAGAAAAAACCGTTTTCAATTGCACCTGGGTGGATTTCAAAAACCTTTTCGGTCTGCGCAAATCATTGAGCTTCAAATCACCGGAACAAGAGCTAATGTCGTTTTCAATATTCATAAATTCTTAGCTGAAATCAACCTTAGAGAAGCGCACAGCATTATGAGTCCAGGTGAAAAAGCTGTTTCTCTTATGGAGCATGCAAAACGTTGTTTCTATGTACAATAAAAGTCTTTTGTCCATTTTAATTGGCTTGTTCCTTGTTGCATTTGCCTTAAAAAAAAGAACGCCAGAACCCAAATCATATATACCGACCCCTTTTTATAGACTGCCTGTATTCCCGACAAAAAATGACACTGTTGCGCTCGGCCGACTGCTTTTTTATGACAATATATTATCTGCAAATAATCAGGTTTCCTGCGCGTCTTGTCATAACTCGTATAATGCATTTGCGCATACGGATCATCAGCTGAGCCACGGCATATTTGATTCTGTAGGCACAAGAAACGCTCCAGGTTTGTTTAATTTGGCGTGGCAAAAAGAGTTCATGTGGGACGGTGCCACACATCATATCGAAGCACAGGCTTTAGCTCCACTGCACGACACAAAAGAAATGGGGTCAAATATTAAAGCGCTCTTATCAAAACTTCGCGCGTCAGACTTCTATCGCAAAGCGTTCTACGACACCTACAAGGATACGATAATAAATAGTAACCGAACCCTTAAAGCTCTGGCCGCTTTTGAATTAAGCCTTGTTTCGTTTGAATCTAAATATGATGCCGTCAAAACGGATAATGCGGAATTCTCCACACAAGAAAAGGCGGGATATAAATTATTTAAGCAAAATTGTAACAAATGCCATACCGAACCACTGTTTACGAATGGAAAGTACATGGATAATAATCTCCCGATTGACTCATCGCTCGATGACAAGGGGCGTTTTTTAGTTACCAAACAAAAAGAAGACCGCTATAAATTTAAAGTGCCTTCATTAAGAAACCTAAGCTATACCTATCCCTACATGCATGACGGGCGATTTACAACGCTTAATCACGTCTTACAACATTATAGTTCTAATCAAAACATAAAAAACAAAGGAAAGGCCGACCTTGAAAAGGCCATTCATTTGAGCTTCAATGAACGTGCAGACTTGATTTCTTTTCTTTTAACGCTCAACGATAAAAACTTTGTTTTTAACCCTGCTTATTCTTTTCCTAAGAAGCTAAAAGATTATTTAATTCAAGAATAATTTTACCTTGACAAGGTGATTCAAACCTCTGAGCGCCAATATTTATAAGTGTTAACAAAGGAAAAATAAAGATGTCTCTTTAGCCCTACGTTATACAACATTTGAAAAAAATAATAATTAGAATTTCAACTTTAATTTTATTTGCAATATTTGAATTAAGAATAGAACTACTTTTAAATTTATTATGGATATAATTTATCAAATAGCACTATATACACATATCATCTCAGGTGGAGTTGCCCTTTTTTCTGGCACAATAGCTATGGCAACAATAAAAGGAAGTAAAAATCATAAACTTGCGGGTAAGTTTTTTTACTATAGCATGTGGTTCGTTATCATTCTTGCCTTATACATTTCAATAATAAAAGATCTATCTTTTCTTCTACATATAGGCATATTCGCCTTTTTTCAAAATTATAATGGATTTAGAGCAATTAAAAATAAGACACTAAAACCTAATGTATTTGATTGGATCATTTTACTTATTGCAGGAATTAATGCTGCTTTTATGATTTATTCTATGAGTCCTGTATTAATTGCATTTGGTTGTATCTCTGTACTCCTCTTTTACTCACAAATTAAAACCTATATCAGCGTTTTAAAAGGCAAAGAGATATCTAAATTATTGTGGCTAAACCAACATATTGGAATGATGATTGGTTCCTACATTGCTACTATTACTGCATTTTTAGTAGTAAATATGGGAGGTGCACCCTCAATGACTTTACATATAATTGGATGGTTATCCCCTACAATTATTCTAGTTCCTTTATTGATTTATTGGCAAAACAAGTATGCTAAAGAAAAATAAACGTTGTATAACACCAGGTATAACCCATAGCAGCACAAAAAGCCTCCCGAGAGGCAAGCTACAGGTCATACCCAATCGTTATAGGTAATTAAATAAAGGTCGGAATATGTCGAATAAGACTAAAAATTGAAGTAGACAAAACTAAATACTTATAGAAAATGAAAAACAATTCCTATAATGGCTATTAGTAACTGCTCGTTCTTGCATGTATGAGCGATAAACCAAATAAGTAATCATACCGAAACATTAGAAACATTTCTAAGGATAATTGTTGTAATGCGCTGACTTCAGGATTATTCTTAATTACTTTACAGAATGAATACTTTCAACGAGTTCAATATTAAAAAGCAATTACGAAAAGCGGTTGATGGTTTAGGGTTTGAAAAACCAACACCCATTCAGCAAGCTTCTTACGCAACAATTCTTGCGGGTTCAGATTTTGTAGGGATTGCTCAAACTGGAACAGGAAAAACAATCGCTTATCTTTTGCCCGTTCTTCAGGACCTGAAATTTTCAGAACAGCCACAGCCAAGGGTCTTGATCCTTGTCCCGACAAGAGAACTTGTCATTCAGATCGTAGAGCAAATAGAAAAACTAACCCCTTACCTGAGCGTGCGAGTATTAGGTGTATACGGGGGTAGTAATAACATAGTCGGACAAAAACAAGCGCTGAGCGAAGGTGTTGATGTCATCGTGGGTACACCCAGACGGCTTTATGATCTTGCGCTTAGCAATCTTTTGCGGCTAAAATTTATCAAAAAACTTGTGATTGATGAGGTAGACATTATGCTGGATTTTGGCTACAAAACACAATTGAAAAATATTTTTGAGCTCCTCCCTTTAAAACGGCAAAACATTCTCTTTTCGGCTACAATGACGAGCTATGTAGATGAACTAACAGACGGTTTTTTAATTAACCCAGTCAAAAAAACAATCTCAATAAGCGGAAAACCACTAGACAATATTTCTCAAGAATGCTATTCGGTTCCTAATTTTTATACCAAAGCAAACCTAGTAAAACTGCTGTTAAAGGATAAAACAGCGTTCAGTAAGGTCTTGGTTTTTGTTGGCACGAAAACACATGCCGATGCGTTATTTGAGCTTTTAGGTTCCGAATCCGACGTTTCTGTTATTCACTCGGGAAAAGAGCAAAACCACAGAACACGTTCAATAGAGAAATTTGCAGATGGCACAAGCAACGTTCTAATTGCAACGGATGTTATTGCGCGTGGAATTGATATTGAAAAAATCACCGCAGTAATCAGTTTTAATACGCCCTTCTACCCCGAAAACTACATCCACCGCATTGGTCGAACCGGCCGGGCCAAACAAAAAGGACGTGCTGTTCTTTTCTACACCGAAAAAGAAAGGGGTTTAAAAGAAACTATCGAGGGTTTAATGAATTATACAATTCCACTACGAAAAAACCCTGAAGGGCTAGAGGTCAGCCACCAACTTACTCCAGAAGAGAAGGACAACCCTGTTGAAGAAATTAAGCTTTCTAACAAAAGTTCTTTGAGTGAATCAGGAGCTTCTTTTCACGAAAAGTCTGCTAAAAACAGCAAGGTAAAGTCAGAAAAAAAGAGCTATAAAAAAACCCTAAAAGAAAAGTTTAAAAAACCCATTAGGCGTGGTGACAAAATTCAAAATATGAAGAAGAAGAGAAAAAAGTAATACTGCTTTAAAGGAAAACATCTTGATTGGGCTGTGAAAAAACACCTTGTTAATTCATCAAAAAGGATTTTCCTAGTTTGTGCGTCTAAGAATTAAAACCGAAACATGAAAAACCAAAAGCTACTACTTTTTACTTTTTTATTTTACATATTAAACAGCTTTGCACAAGGTCCTGAAATTACCTCTTGGCTTCAAAACACAACCGAAACAGGAAGTTATTATAACAACGGAAACTCCAATGCTATCTCTAATGGTATTCTTGTAAACTGTCAACAGATAGAATATTCTAACAATTTCGTTTACGTAACTACAGAGGGCGTTCCCTCCTACCCTACAGGGCCGTTTTTGGACGGAAATCCCTCACAGGCGCAGGCGCAAGGTTCAATCTATAAACTACCCCTAAACCCCCAGCCTAATACTGGCACCCCTACAGCTACAACTATGGGAACAATTGGCATTTTTATTAATGGTGTTTCTCTTTATGACTATAGAGATGGTGTCGCGTGGAACCCAAACACAAATGCCTTGTGTGGTGGCCCTGGAAATCAACCATGTCCAGGAGGCCCAATGGCCACTATGGATTGGAACAGGGATGCTATTCCTGCCGAAATGGATGGCTTTGATTGTTCAAAAGGTCACCCGGCAATGGGTCAATATCACCACCACCAAAACCCATCAGCGTTTGATTTAGATCTTAATGTGGTTTCTACAATCTGTAATTTATATGATGCCGAAGGGCTCTATGCAATTGATGTTAATTATCATTCACCTCTTCTTGGATACGCATATGACGGCTATCCAATATATGGAGCATATGGTTATGCAAACCAAGATGGTTCAGGAGGAATTGTAAGAATTAAATCCAGCTACCAGCTTCAAAACATTACAACGCGCCCTGGTGGTCCCGATATAGGTCAGGTCACTACGATAGGTGGCGGACAAGAGGAGCTTTTTTTAGGGTACTTTAGAGAGGATTATGAATATGTTAGCCATGTTGAGGAAGATTATTTGGATGAACACAACGGGAGAACTTGTGTGACGCCCGAATACCCCAATGGCACCTATGCCTACTTCTGCACCGTTGACGAAAACCATAATTCGTATTACCCATATGCCGTTGGACCAACATTTTACGGCGTCTATTCAAACGCATCTGTTAATAATGTGAACGAATCAACTACTATTTATACCCCTTCTGCTGCGGCTTTAAACCCTAGTTTCGAACAGCTAGGGTTCGATGTTTTTCCAAATCCAAGCATGGGCCTTATTGCTATACAAGCAAATGGCATTGTAAAAGAAAAAATAGCGGTTGATCTCTTTTCGACAACGGGCAAACTTTTGAAAAGCAGCAATATTTTACCTGGACAAACCATTGCTTACTTTGATGTACAAACTCTGCACCAGGGATCTTATACCGTTCGCGTTTCTTGTGGCAGCGACGTCAAGCAATTCAAGGTTATTCGATAAAAACGATTTGACTCGGCTATGTACAAAGGTGTTTGCGAGCAAACATCTTTGTACTTTTGTGTAGTGAACAAAAACGAACTTCTTCACTTATTTGATCAGCCAATTGCTAATTCAGCATGGCCTAAATTTTTCCCTTATCCCTTCTATCACAAACCGGATGATTTAGCGCTGAAAGCAGCGGAGCAAGTAAAACAGCTTATTGCAAAAAAGACAAAACATGACTTTGATGCGCAAGGAAAAATGTTTGGTGTCTTGGTCGTAGAATACGATGCTGGAGAGGTTGGTTACTTAATGGGGTACTCTGGAAAACTTAAAGACGATGAGCGTCCAAAAGGTTTTGTTCCTCCCGTTGTCGACGTCCACCAAAAAGACAGTTTTTTTAAGGTCGGAGAAAAGGTTTTGGATGCACTTACGCTTGAAATAGATACCCTTATCTCTAACCCTGATTTCATTAGAGCAAAAACAGATTATAAGAACGCACAAAAAGAGCTCGGAGCTTTTCTTGAATCATACAGAAAAGAAATAAAAGCAAATAAAGCGCGGCGCAAAGTAGCAAGGAAAGTAATTATCAATAGGGAGAGTAAAGAGCAGCTTGATAAACTTTCTGAATTAAGTCTGGAAAGTAAGTTAGAACAACTGGCTTATAAAAAAGAGAAAAAAAACAGATCCGCAGCGCTTACATCCCTTGAAGAAAGGTATGTTTTTTTTGAAAAAGACATTAAAAAACTTAAGGAACAAAGGGCTGAAAAATCAAAAAAAATACAAGATGCCGTTTTTAAAACATCGTCTTTTTTAAACTTTAAAGGAGAAACCGAAAGCCTGATGTCTTTATTTAAAGACACTTATACGGTTACTCCTCCTGCTGGTGCTGGAGAATGTTCTGCCCCTCGACTGCTTCAAAGTTGCTATAAATTAGGGTTAAAGCCCATTACCTTTACTGAATTTTGGTGGGGTGCAGCACCAAAAAAACAGCTTCGTAACCATAACACACACTACGCTGCCTGTAGAGGGAAATGCGAGCCTATTCTTAACCACATGTTAAAAGGTGTCGAAGTAGGGAAAAGCCCTCTCGAAGTTGCACAAAAAAACAAGCCAATAGATATTTTATATGATGACAAAGAGATCCTTGTCGTGAACAAGCCCCACGGACTGCTTTCAGTTCCTGGAAAAAACATTAAACAATCCGTTCTTAGCGTACTTAAACTCCAGCTTGGGAAAGATGATGCTCTTTTTCCTGTGCACCGACTTGACCGTCAAACGTCAGGTGTTTTATTGTTGGCAAAAAACAAAAAAGCACTTGCTAACCTACAAATGCAGTTTGAAAAAAGAACAACTAAAAAAAGGTATATTGCTATTTTAGACGGGGTTTTAACCCTAAAAAAAGGGCGTGTTTCTCTTCCTTTGACCACAGACTTTAATGATCGTCCTCGACAACTTATTTGTCTTGAAAAAGGAAAGCCCGCTGAAACGGATTTCGAATTACTGAGCACTACAGGTAATCGCTCTCGTGTTGCGTTTTATCCTAAAACCGGTAGAAGCCACCAACTTCGTGTCCATGCAGCGTTTCATCAAGGTTTAAATCTTCCTATTCTAGGAGATGACCTCTATGGTACACAGAACGAGCGAATGTTTTTGCATGCTGAAGAACTTATTTTTAATCACCCCGAAACAAATAAAGAGACTACCGTACGTACAAAGGCTCCTTTTTAATATTTGATGTTTCTTCGAATAAAAAATACAATACCTAATATGGCAAGTATATTAAACCTCGGTAGGAACCGTAAACGTGAACACGCTCCCTTCTCCTAGTTTTGAAGAAAAAGAGACTTCTCCACCGTGGTTTTCGACCGTCTGCTTAACCAAAGATAGGCCGATCCCTGAGCCTGTTGTTTTGGTTGTGAAGCGGGGTATAAAAACACTCTTTAAATGCTCTTCATCTATCCCCACACCGTTGTCGGTAATTGAAACTTTAACGCTTTTTGCATCTGTATTTTTAACTAGCTTAATCTTTATAGCGCCCTCCGAAATATCATAAAAAGACTGAATTGCGTTTTTAATTAAATTGTTAAGGACTTGAACCAACTGGTTTTTGTCAACAAGCACTTTTGCTTCTTCAAGTTCACTTGTAAATAGAATGCTGTATTTTTCATTCCCTTGATAAACAACGAGCGTATTCTTTATAAGGGATACGAGATCTGTTTCTTTTTTGTTAGGCTCCGGCATTCTTGCAAAATTCGAGAATTCATTTGCAATTCTTGCCAAACCATCAATCTGCTCAATAATACCCTCGACGACCCTTTTTATTTTTATTTGGCTTCCCTTTGGGTCCTTTTCATCATAACTTCGAAGCAAATGCTGTACACTGAGTTTCATTGGTGTCAGCGGGTTTTTTATTTCATGGGCAACCTGTTTCGCCATGTCGCGCCATGCTGACTCCCTCTCGTTTCTTGTAAGTTGATCCGCGGCTGTTTCCAACTCTTCAATTTTATCATTATAAAGCTGCACAATCGTACCTATCTCATCGTTTGCAGCATAGACAATCTTTTTATTGCGCTCTCCAAGCTTTAACTTAGATAGGCTATCCTGAAGGACCTGAAGGGGTAATGTAAGCCAGTTCGAAATAACCAAAGATAAAATGATTGAAAGCGCAAGTAAAAACATGAAGACGTTAATAATCGCAACCAAAAAACCTTGTATCTGAGACTCATAATCCTCTTGTTGACCAAAATGCTGGAGGTTAATATAGCCCAGCGTCTTTCGCTCTTTATTATATACAGGCATGTAGGAGGAGGTATACCCGAGGGCCCCTATGTTTTCCTCTTGTGAGAAATGGGTTTTTTCACGGTTAATCAAGCTCTCAAAGGCCGCTGCGTTTATTTGTTCACTTAACAAGCCCATATTAAAAACCTGCTGACGCGAGGACGATACAAGAAACCCATCAACATCATAAATATTAATATCTGTTAAAAACACACGAGAAAGTTTATTTAACGTTTTTTCTAAAAACACCCCATCCTTTTCGATATCAAAATGCTCCATTTTAGCAATTTTGTTTTTCAGTTCTTCGCTAACGGACTGCAGCTTTTCATTAATAACTCTTTTGTTGTAATTCGTATACTGGTTTTTTACAAACAGTCCGCTTCCTGCACCAAAAAGAAAAAGTGATAAAACAACCATTGATACTAAAATCGCCTGAATTTTAAAAGCTAAAGACGCGGTCTGCTTTTCCGCTGGTGATGTCTTTCTTGAAAATAAAAGAAACAAGAGCCGGATTATACCCATCACACAGAAGATATAGGCATATGGTGTAAAAAGAGCAAGTCCTTGAGGTTTTTTAGTAGACAAAACAACGGCGTTTTTATGAACTCCTCGGAGAATATAATGGCTTTGACCTTCATAATTAACATGAGATTCTGCACCAATCGAATAGGCGTTTAAATAAATCGGGTAACTGTATGAGCCAAAAGATTTAGAAAGCTTACCCTCTTTGTATTTAGCAATCGAATATCTTTTAAGATAATCAAGGGTGTTTGCCTTGTCAGAAATTAAAAGCCTTGGAAAACCTATTTCCTCAGGGATTAGTTTAGATTTTAATCCTATGAAAAGAGTGGCGACATCATCTCCTTTTATTGAAGGTACCTCCTGTTTTATAACGTAATTAAACCCATTTTTAGATGATGGGATAAAATAAACATTTGAGCAAATTTCAGATTTTTTCCCAAAGCCATCAATCAAAATCTGCCAATCAATAAAAGACATGTTTTCTTTCTGTACAAGACGTTCTTTGTTGACGCCAAAAAAGTTAAACGAGCATTCGTACCCCTCCCAGAAACCATTAAAAAACTTGTTCTCCAAAACATGAGAAAACTTTGAGGGCGTTAAATTTTCCTGCCTACCACGCGCAATATTTGACAAAAATGGAACTGCTGTCAACTTATCAGTTAGGTTTAAATACTTGATCTCTAACTCTCTATCTCTTTCCTTTATTACTTTTTTAGCAAGAACCTTTCTTTTGTCTAAGTCTTTTTTTCCTTCGTTCACTGTTACTTGAGAAACAAGCGCCACGGATAAAATCGTAGTTGAGAAAACACTTTTTAACAAGCTCTGCTTAAACGTGTTTTTATTCATAAATGCTGAATTCAAAATGGTTAGCGCTAAAGGAAGGGCTAGTGATAATGATGTCTCACCAAAAACAAAACTATCAAGCAAAAGAAAGAAAACGCTTAAAACAAACAACATAACAATTTGGCTTGTTCCGTCCCCTTCACTTAAATAACTATAAGTGTTCTTAAAAAGAGCGTTGTAAATAAGAAAAAGTAAAACAAAAGCTACAAGAATGATATATGAAAAAATTTCTAACTCAAAAAGGTTGTCTAGGCTTATGGGGATTGACGAATTGTTTAAAACAAACGGGACAGTGTTTTCTATTAACCACCAGGAAAAAAGCAGCACTATTATTTTCACAAAGGGCGGCGCCTTCCTCTGATAAAACGCACTAGATGTCGCTTTTGTAAGCAAAAAACCAAGTGCAAAAAACAAAACCAAAACCGACAAAATGTTCGGAACCAAGAAGTTATAAGCAAATAACCTGGGTGAAACTAGATCAGATGAAATCGATCCAGAAATACTCAATACATACAAAAAAACAAAAAACAAACCCACCGCTGTGATTTTCTGCGCCCTGTTTTTAATCTTTAAAAGCCCTAAAAACAAAAAAGATAAAGAGAGTGTAAACGCCACAAGAGCATAGTTCTTTTTTCCTTTTTCCATTAGAATAGGGTTCGAAACAGAAAAAGCATACTCTTTGTTATGGTTTAATACAGCAAAGCCTTCTTCTTCGTCAAGTGTTAAAAGAAAAAAAGAAGGGCTAATTGCAGAGCTCACATAGTTTTTAAGATACTCGTTCTGGTACCTATACTTCTTTTTAACTAAAAAAGAGGCCGTAGTGATCACATCCTGATGCTTAGAAACACACGTATAATACCATCCGTTTTTTAAATGAACAAGCCCTTCTGCTGGAAATTTTAATGACGCAAACCGGGGAACAGGAACTTTGTTAGACGACCAATGCTTCAAAGAGTCTCGCTCATAAACATGTAATAAAATTGTTGTGTCATTATTTCCTGAAAACCCATTTCCTTGAAGGGCCTCGACAAGTATTTCTTTAGATGCCAACTCCGCTTTTTTCTCGAGCTCTAAAAAATTAGATTGTATCTCGTTTTGAAGACTTTCATCAGACCGCCAAACAATATTTGTTAGTAATAAAGAACATGCAAAAAACAGAGACATTATAATCCACCAGGGTCCAGATTTTGAAGCAAAAATATCTAACACTCTAATCTTCATTTATTTTGTTCTAAAACTTGTCTGAGTTTTTTAAATTCTTCACGAGAACGATCATCGTTGTTAAAAACAAAGTCCGCTGCGCCCTCGTAAGGTAGAATGTATTTTTCAAAACAAGGCAAAACATGTTCATTCCATTGGTAAGTAATCGCTTCTTTAGAATAACCTCTTGTTTGTTCATCGCGCATTATTCTTCTTGAGAGTTGGTGTTTCGGGTCGACATTAATATATATTGAATAGTCTAATACCTTTTTAACCGCTTCAAAATAGAATAAAAAAAGGCCCTCGACAATTAGGATTTCTCTAGGTTCGATAGTGATCTTTTTTGTGTGGTTTACTGGTGCGTTAAAAAAATACTCCTTGACCTCTATGTGCTTACCACTAATGAGCGTTTCCAAGTCAGCGTTTAACAGGTTTTCATCTAATGCTGTAGGTAAGTCAAAATTTACCTCCCCGTTTTTGTCTCTTTGCTGAAACTCTTTAGGCAGGTAGTAGTTGTCCATAGTAAAAACCGAAACCCTCTGCTCGCCCAGGGTGTTTTTGAGTTTTTTTAATAGTGTGGTCTTACCCGATCCGCTGCCGCCACAGATTCCTATTACGTATGGTTTCATAGAGATTTTTCGTTCTAAGCAAAGATATGCAATACCAACGAAATCCGAAATACTGTTTTTATTTTTTCAAGAAAAGGCTTAACTTTAAGGATACTTAACTTTCTTATGATCAAACACTTTCTATTACCCGCACTATTCTTTCTTTTTACAATCTTCTCAATTGGGCAAGTTGCCATTGGTAGCTCGCTTGAAATGTCAAGAGAAACCCTCCAAAATGCTAACGGATCAGACGCGTCTTTGGTTGAGGAAACCAAAAGAAATGGAATCGTCCTTGTTTTCAGTTGTAATACTTGCCCTTTTGTTGTTGGTAGCAAACATTTTCCGGGTTGGGAAAACCAGTATAATGAACTTCATAAATATGCAAACTCTCAAGATGTTGGGTTTGTTCTCGTAAACTCTAACGAAGCGAAAAGGACTGGGGATGACTCTTTTAAAGCAATGCAAATACATGCAAAAAACGTTGCCTATAACATGTCTTACCTCTTAGATAAAAATGCTGCTCTAGCAAATAGTTTAAAAGCGAAAACCACACCTCATGTGTTCTTTTTTGATCAAAACCAAAAACTCGTTTACAGTGGATCTATTGATAATATTTGGGACGGAAAAAGAAAGAAAACAAAACCTTTCTTGAGGTCTGCAATAGAAAACCATTTAAAATCAAAAAAAATAAAACCAAATGCTACCGCGCCAAAAGGATGTAGTATTAAACGTATAAAAGCATAAACCCCTTCACTATTTAACTAAACTAAAATGAAACAATTCTTTACAACTTTCCTTTTCTTAACTCTCACCGCTTTTTATGGCTTAACACAAAACATTCAAGGAGATGGTGGTCTTCCAAAAACATTTAAACAAACACTCAATACGAAAGATCTTGATACTTGGGTTTTTGAAACGCCTGATGTTGCAAGTTTATTGGCTGAAGATGCCATAATCGACCCTAAAGGAGATTCACCATGGCGATTTGGACACAATAATTATACTTCATTGAACCTTAACAATTCTGGAAGCTGGATAGAGACTTCGGACGGTTCCAAAATATGGCGTGTTGTTATCTCTTGTGAGGAGGCTTTAACGGTTAATTTAACCTTTTCAGAAACTTTAATTCCTAATGGAAACGAACTTTACGTTTACAACCCAGAGAAAGATTTTATTTTAGGTTCTTTTAACGAAAATCATATTTACAAAGGGGAGTTGGGTACAGAGCTTATTCCTGGAAACACTGTTGTTGTTGAATATTTTATTCCCAACGGAAACAGTTTGGGTTCTGTTAATATTAGCACTGTAACTCACGGTTATAGAACAGCAAATGAATTTGCTGAAAAAGCTTTCGGCAGTTCTGGGTCTTGTAATATGAACGCTAATTGTCCTGATGGAGCGTCTTGGGTCAACGAAAGAAACAGCGTAGTAATGTTGGTTTCTGGTAGTAGTGGATTCTGCACGGGTGCATTAATTAATAACACGTTAAACGATGGGACGCCTTATGTGCTCACAGCAAATCACTGTTATTCTAATCCAACAAATTGGATTTTTCGATTTAACTGGCAATCAGAAAATTGTAACAACCCTAGCGGTCAACCCTCATTTGTTTCATTAAGTGGAGCAACGCTTCGTTCAAGAAGAACCCCAACTGACTTTTGTTTGGTTGAAATCACAGGTGGACTAGACAACGGAACAGTTCCGGCTTCATATAGCCCTTTCTTTTCCGGGTGGGATAATACAGGGGACATTCCTACATCGACTGTATGTATTCATCATCCTGCAGGAGATATCAAAAAATTAGCCTTTGATGATGACGCTGCTTCTGTTTCTCAATCAATGGGGTCTACTGAAGCAAGTTCAACATGGACTGTTCAGTGGGATAGAAACACAACAACTGAAGGAGGGTCTTCAGGGTCTCCTTTGTTTGATCAAAATCACAGAATTATTGGACAGCTTTGGGGGGGTGGAGCATCATGCCAAAACCTAAATTCTCCAGATTATTATGGTCGCGTCTCAAAAAGTTGGGAGCCAACGGGCAGCAACACAACAAATCAATTAAAACACTGGTTAGACCCAAATTCAGTAGGCGCGGGGTTTGTTGATGGTTTTGACCCTTCTGGTGCAAGTGCTGCAGCTTACGATGCTGGAGTTTCTGGCGCATCGCTAGAACAAACAGCGGTTTGTGGAACAGAATTTATACCAAGCTTCAACCTTTCGAACCCAGGTTCACAGACTTTAACTTCTGCCGTCATAAACTACAATATTGATGGCGGAGCAAATCAAACTCTTAATTGGTCTGGTTCATTGGCACAATACCAAAGTGAAGGCGTGGTTCTTCCTTCTGTAACACTTTCAACAGGAAACCATACCTTAAGTATTGAGGTAAGTCTACCAAACAACGAAACAGATGAAAACGCGAACAACGACATCGCAAACGACGCTATTACCATAGACGCTTTTCCTGAAACTGCCGTTTATGTAACCGTTTCTTTACTAACCGATAATTACTCGGAAGAAACATACATGGAAATCACAAATAGTGGTGGAGCCGTGATTTGGAGTGAAGGAAACGAAAATGTTGCGGGTAATTTTGGTACCGGGAACGCAAATCCAGACGCTGATCCGACAAATGCATTTGAAAACAACACGGCATATGAATGGGACGTTCCTTTGTCGTCTGTGGAATGTTACACGTTTACGATTTATGATTATTATGGCGACGGTATCGACTCTGAACAATGGGGCGGAACAAATGGCGCGCTCGAATTAAAAGATAACTTCGGAGGTGTTATATATAGCTTAGACGCGCCTAATTTTGGCGGAGAAAAAAGTTCTATTGTGAAAAACGCTACTGTCGATTTAACAGAAAATAGCAACGGTTTCTTATCTGTATATCCAAACCCAGCAGCTGACTTTATAATATTACAGTCTGGACATATCTCTGGTTCTTTTGAAATAACAAGTATGTCAGGTCAGGTTCTTGGTTTTGGAAGGATAGAAAATACAAAAACAACGATTGATACAAAAACTTGGTCAAGTGGAACCTATTTGGTCAAAGTTGTTGGGCAGAACAAAACACCTGAAGTAAAAAGGTTTACAATAAAATAGGTGGCCGGATTATATGTGCATATTCCATTTTGCGCAAAAAAATGCTCCTATTGTGACTTTCACTTTTCTACGCAGTTTGAGGCGTATAGAAAAGATATGGTTTCTGCAATAGTAAAAGAGGTTGAATTGCGTCAAAACGAAGCCTTAAACCCCCTTGAAAGTATCTATTTTGGAGGCGGCACACCGAGTCTTTTAAATAAAAAAGAACTCTCCATAATTATTGAGACAATAAATAGACACTACAAGAAAAAAGAGAGGATAGAGGTAACCCTTGAAGCAAACCCTGAAGATGTTTCCGTTGAAAACCTAACCAATTGGCTCGAACTCGGTATAAATAGGTTAAGTATTGGAATACAGAGCTTAAAAAAAGAAGACTTAAACTGGATGAATAGGGGGCACTCTGAACAAGACGCACTTTCTTCTATCTCTCTTGCCTTAAAAGCCGGTTTTAAAAACATTTCCGCGGACTTAATGTATGGTTTACCTGGTTTAACCAAAAAGGAATGGGACGAGCATTTAAACCTTGTCGTTAATTCAGGAATAACACACCTTTCAGCATATTGCTTAACCCTTGAAAAAGGTACCGTTTTAGCCCATAAGGTGAAAACAGGTAATACCATTTTGCCCGAAGATGATCAAATAGAACTTCAATACAATGCTCTAATCAAAAAACTCCTTAGTGCTGGTTTTGAACAATACGAAGTCTCTAATTTTGCATATAATAAGATGTATTCTCATCATAACAGCAGTTACTGGAAAAGTATAAACTACATTGGCGTTGGCCCTTCTGCACATTCA
>Ga0209771_1000694_pt1 | contig 22338 bp, 17 predicted proteins | sample SaaInl59LU_5_DNA_FD_184639 | JGI IMG/M metagenome (GOLD analysis project Ga0209771, IMG submission 184639) | Marine microbial communities from expanding oxygen minimum zones in the Saanich Inlet - ESP_59LU_5_DNA (SPAdes) (version 2) | ecosystem: Environmental > Aquatic > Marine > Intertidal zone... | reverse complement strand
GACCGAAAAAGATGCGAAAAAACAATTTCCAGAAAAGACTTGGAATAAACTTCATTTACAAATAATATTTTACGGCCGCGCCTACTCCCCTGCAAGAAGCCCCAAACTTGAAACCGATTTCATCACAGCCAAAATTGGAACAAAAAAGGCAATTAAAGAGCTTAAATAAATCAACAATTGTTGAAAACTGCCCTTAATAAGGTGTGAATAAATTATATTTTTAAAAGTCTACAGTTTGGAGATTCGAATCCCTATATTTGTTTCATGGATACGTCAGAAGGAAAAAAAACTCCAATTCAAAGATTAAAAAGCACATCAGGTTTAATTAATGACATGGGAAAACTACCTCCTCAAGCAATTGATGTTGAACAAGTTGTACTCGGGGCCATGATGCTAGAAAAGGATGCAGTAAACAACACTATTGATATTCTAAGTGATCAAAGTTTTTATGATCCAAAACATCAAACTATCTACAGGACAATTCATTCTTTGTTCGCGAGTACAAGTCCTATTGACTTGGTAACGGTATCCGCAGAATTACAAAAAAATGGAGAACTAGAGGCCGCTGGTGGCGCTGCTTATCTTTCTTCTTTAACCAATCGAGTTGCCTCGTCATCACATATTCAGTATCATGCGAGAATAATATCGGAAAAGCATATTAAACGAGAACTAATTCGGGTGAGTAGTGATATCATCAAAGATTCCTATGATGAAACAAAGGATGTCTTTGAATTATTAAATAACGCTGAAACCAATTTGTTCAAGATAGCTGAGGCAAATATGAGTAAACAGGCCGCCACAATGCAAAACGTAATCAGCGAAGCGATTGACGAAATTGAAAAAGCCTCAAAAAATAAGGATGGATTATCAGGGGTTCCTTCTGGTTTTTATGAATTAGATAAAATCACTGCAGGATGGCAGCGCTCAGATATGATTGTTCTTGCCGCGCGTCCAGGTATGGGTAAAACAGCATTTGTATTATCAATGGCAAGAAATACAGCCGTTGACCACAATAAAGGAGTGGCTGTTTTTTCCTTAGAAATGTCTTGTGTGCAGTTGGTTAAAAGACTAATCGCAAGTGAAGCTAGACTCTCCGGAGAAAAGTTAAGAAAAGGAGACCTAAAAGATTATGAATTCCAGCAACTGCATACGCGAATCAAAAAACTATCTACCGCACCGATCTATATCGATGATACGCCAGGCTTAAGTATTTTCGACTTCAGGGCAAAATGTAGAAGACTAAAATCTCAGTATGATATCGATTTAATTATCATTGATTACTTGCAACTCATGTCAGCAAAGACGAGTGAAAATTCAAGATCTAATGGTAATAGAGAGCAGGAAATCTCTACAATTTCAAGATCAATCAAAGAAATAGCGAAGGAGCTCGATGTACCTATTATTGCACTCGCACAGCTTAGTCGTTCCGTAGAGCAACGTGGTGGTGATAAAAGACCAATATTATCCGACCTTCGTGAATCCGGAGCCATAGAACAAGATGCAGATATTGTTTCCTTTATCTATCGCCCAGATTACTATGGATTTATGACAGATGAGACAACAGGTGCAGACAACACAGGGGTTGGTGAAATCATTATAAGAAAGCATAGAAATGGTGCACAAGGCACTGTAAGACTTAAGTTTATTGACCAATACGCAAGGTTTGATAATCTTGACGAAATGCCCGATTACAACCAGATGACTCAAGAGGCCAGCGATAAAACAAGTGCCATTAATAACCCTAATAATACATTTACCGTCCCAAGTAAAATGAATAAAACAGAAGATTCAGATGACTTTGGAGATTTCGGTAAAAATGAAGACACCCACGAAAACGATTTCTAGAATGAAGCTTCGGATACTCTTTTGCTTTTTCTTCATCACTTGTAGTTGCGCCAATGCTACACAGATTCTTGTTTATATGGGTGAAAAGCAAAAGAATCACCTCAAAGCCTATGGCATCGCCTATTGGGTTATTGAAAAGGATGTGAGTATTGAATGGCTTTTAAACTACCGAGGCGGTTCTTTTCTAATCCCACATCTAGTCACAATTGAGGAGGAACTTATGATTAGAGGCGTTTCTTATCAAATACTTACAGAAGGTCAAGTAGCACAAATTAAAACTCAAATAGCCAATCCTGAGGTAAATATGGAAGTTGTTCAACTGGAAAAACCTCCAAGAATTGCTGTTTATACCCCTCCAAATAAGCAACCATGGGATGATGCGGTTACTATGGTTTTGGAATATGCTGAAATTCCCTATGATAAAATTTATGACTCGTCAATTGTTATGGGGAAACTTCCCGAATTTGATTGGTTACATCTTCATCATGAAGATTTTACGGGGCAATACGGTAAATTTTATAGATCTGCACGCTATCAAAAATGGTATCAAGAACAAATAGATGTTGCGGAAGGAAATGCAAAACTATTGGGATTCAAAAAAGTATCCGAACTAAAACTATCCGTCGCAAAAAACATCCAGAATTTTGTATTGGGAGGGGGGTTTTTGTTTACCATGTGCAGCGGTACCGATAGTTTTGATATTGCTCTTGCCGCTCAGAATACTGACATATGTGAAAGCGTATTTGATGGGGACCCTTCACGCCCAAATAGTGACCAAGAACTGGATTATTCGAAAACATTTGCATTTAAAGATTTTAAACTGATCAAAGACCCTATGGTCTATGAATACTCAAATATTGATGGAACATACCTTAGAACAAATAGAACGATACCTAAAGAAATTGATGAATTTACACTATTTGATTTTTCAGCAAAATGGGATGTGGTGCCTACGATGCTTACACAATGTCATCAAGATGTGATCAAAGGATTTATGGGTCAAACAACAGACTTTAAAAAAGATCTAATTAAATCAAGCGTTTTAATCTTGGGGGAAACAAAAGCTGCAGAAACCGCACGATACATTCATGGTGAGATGGGACAAGGAACTTGGACTTTCTATGGTGGTCACGACCCAGAAGATTATCAACATTTCGTTGGCGATCCTCCAACAGACCTAAATCTACATCCAAATTCTGCGGGATACCGACTGATTTTAAATAACATCTTATTTCCAGCAGCTAAAAAAAAGAAAAGAAAGACATAAATTCTTTTAATTTTATTGATATGTCAAAGGTTTTTACTAAACTTGTGGTGTAAAGACAGTGTTCGAAGTCTTTTATCCCCTACTCTGTTCCGTGAAAGCACAAATGAATAGAATAACTATATTGAAGTAATTATAACGACCAAAAATATCTGACGAAATCTCGTCCTATCAATCTTAAAATCAATTTATAAATAATGGAAAATTCATCCTCTGAAGATGCAAAAGATTTGTTCTCCAAGTCTACTAATGAAGCTAAAGATACTGCTAAAGAAGAAGGCCAAAAACCAACTCCTGTAAAAAAGAGAACTAGAAAACGCATTAAAGTTGAAGCTCCAATTGTAGAAAATAAAGAAGTGGAATCAACCTCAGCAAAAGAAGAAACCCCCTCACCTGAGACTGCTCCAAAAGAGACAGAAGTAGAACCAATAGAATCTAAGAAGCCTGTTGAGGCAAAAGAGGAAACCAAGGTTAAAAGTGAGGCTAAACCTCCTCGAGATGAAAGACCTCACAAAAAAGACGATAAAAAAACAAATCATAAAGAAAATCGCTCAAAAGACCATAAAAGCAATGAAAATAAGAGCAATTATGATTTGGTTGGGATTGTTTCTGCTGAAGGTGTTTTAGAGATTATTCAGGACGGATATGGGTTTTTAAGGTCTTCTGATTACAACTACCTGCCTTCTCCTGATGATATTTATGTTTCTCAGAACCAGGTAAAGCTTTTTGGTTTAAAAACGGGAGACACAGTGAAAGGTACAATTCGACCACCTAAAGAGGGAGAAAAATTCTTCCCTTTAGTGCGTGTAGAGTCAATTAACGGAAGAGACCCTTCGTACATAAGAGACCGTGTTCCATTTCAATATTTAACCCCCTTATTCCCTTCTGAAAAATTTAAATTAACAGGTCATAAGCAAGACTCACTATCTACTAGGGTAATGGATCTATTTTGTCCGATTGGAAAAGGACAACGTGGTATGATCGTTGCTCAGCCGAAAACGGGTAAAACAATGCTTCTTAAGGATGTGGCGAATGCAATAGCGGCAAATCATCCAGAAACCTATCTCATTGTTCTCCTCATTGATGAAAGACCTGAAGAAGTAACAGATATGGCGCGAAGTGTAAAAGCAGAGGTTATTGCCTCTACATTTGACGAGCCAGCTGACAGACACGTTAAGGTTGCGAATATTGTTCTTGAGAAAGCAAAACGTATGGTTGAATGCGGACACGATGTCTGTATTTTATTAGATTCGATAACAAGATTAGCACGGGCATACAATACAGTTTCACCAGCTTCAGGAAAAGTACTTTCAGGTGGTGTTGATGCGAATGCACTTCACAAACCAAAAAGATTCTTTGGTTCTGCTAGAAAAATTGAAAATGGAGGTTCTCTCTCAATATTAGCTACGGCTTTAACAGAGACTGGTTCTAAAATGGATGAAGTAATTTTTGAGGAATTCAAAGGAACAGGTAATATGGAACTTCAACTTGATCGAAAAATTTCAAACAGACGTATCTACCCTGCAATTGATATTACAGCTTCAGGAACACGTCGTGAAGATCTATTACTCAGTAAAGATGTTCTTCAAAGGATTTGGTTGATGCGTAAGTTTATAGCAGACATGAACCCTGTGGAAGCCATGGAATTCTTGAAAAATCACATGGAAAATACGGTCTCTAATGAAGAGTTTTTGATTTCTATGAATAGCTAGAATGAAAAAAACAATAAATATCGGTATTGGATTTGCCGTTATATGGATTATTCTTAAGCTTGTCGCTTTTAATTTCCGAATTTTCCTTACCGATTTGAAACCATTCATCTTTGCGAACATGCTTTTCGTAACCTTAGGAATCTGTGTTTCGCTATATCTTAAGAAACGCGAAGGAGAGGCATCAAATCTTCTCGGTGACGTAAAAACGGGAATGACCTCTAGTATTATTTATACAGTTTTAGTCAGTGCATTCATCTACTTCTATTATCAGTCCATTTACCCTGAGTTTAATAGTTCAAAGATTAGTGAAATGGAGCTTTTATTGAAGGATGAATCTAAAGTCGCTGAACTGCGCGCATCGAACCCTGATATGGAAAATAACAGTAGTGATGAAATTCGCAACAAGGTAATGACAAGTATTTCCCAATACTATTCAGCTCAATTTACCATGACAATCTCGCTTCTAGGACTTCTTGTCTACTCAACACTCAATAGCCTATTGATTACTTTAATCTTTAGAAAAATCATCTTTAAAGATCACGCTGAAAGTTCAGTGCCTAATGCATCATAGTCTATTCCGTCAAAGTTCCCTGAAGACATCATTAGCAATACACAATTATCATCGGTAACCTCATGAACATATTCTAGAACTGAAGCTGTCGTGTTTTTCACCACAACATTGTCACCGAAAGCTTTTTGTACATCTTCAACACTCAATGCATCTAATTTTTTATGCGCAACTACCTCTGGACTATAGTATACAAGTGCGTGGTCAGCTGCATTCATACAATCCTTGTAAAAGGGTAAAAAATCTTTTCGTAATGACGAAAAGGTGTGAAGCTCCATACATGCAATAATTTTCCGATCGCCATATTGTTCCTTGACGGCACCTGTTGTAGCCTTAAGTTTTGAAGGGGAATGAGCGAAATCTTTATACATTACAAATGAACCCTGCTCAGTGACCTTCTGCAGACGCTTTCCTGCTCCTGTGAAATCAGCCATACCCATTAAAAATTGTGCATTAGAAATGTCTAAATGTTTAGCGAGGTGCATTGCCCCAATCATATTTTGAAGATTATGACTTCCAAATATCTGAAGCGGATATTGATTTGAATCCCAAGTTACCTCTGTTCCATTATTCAGAGACTTAAATACAGGTGTTTCATAAGCCTGAGTATTTAAAGCATTTTTAAATTTATGAGCGATCCGCTCAACCTCATTGTCTAAAGAATTATAAATTAGAAAACCATTTTCCTTGATTTCAGAACAAAAAAGGTCAAATTGTAATACATAGTTCTCAAATGTTGGAAATACATTGATATGATCCCAGGCAATTCCACTAATTAATGCCACATCCGGCTTATACAAATGAAATTTAGGTCTGCGGTCAATTGGTGAACTTAAATATTCATCTCCCTCCAATATCATATACTCAGAGGTATCAGTAAGTCTGACCATACAATCATAACCTTCTAATTGGGCGCCTACCATGTAATCAACATCAATATTTTGCTTTTTACATACATGCAAAAGCATTGAAGTAATCGTAGTTTTTCCATGACTTCCTCCAATTACAATCCTCTTCTTTGTTTTACTTTGTTCATATAAATACTCGGGATAAGAAAATATAGGGATCGCTAAACGCTTCGCTTCTTGCAACTCAGGATTATCCTCTCTTGCGTGCATTCCAAGTATAACTGCATCTAAAGATTGATCAATACGATGCACATTCCAACCTATTGCATCTGGCAATACGCCTTGCTTTTCAAGACGTGAGCGAGAGGGTTCAAAAATCTCATCATCAGAACCAGTAACTTCAATTCCCTTACGACTCAGTGCAATTGCTAAATTGTGCATAGCACTTCCCCCTATTGCAATAAAATGTACTTTCATATCAAATCTTTAAACTAAAATAAAAATGAAAACTGCTCAAATCAAATAAGAACAAAAGAGTTACTGACAAATGAATATGAATAGACTATTCGTGCATCTAATTGAGGGTGCTGAAACTTTTAAATTCACCGTCTTCTGAGTAAATTAAGTATACATCTAAACCTTTTCCATTGTCAGAATCAACATAAGCTTTGGTCGCCTCTAAACCAACTACCATAAAATAAGTAGCCATGGCATCTGCACGACCACAAGAACTTGAAATAACTGTTGCCGAGAGAAGATTGTGACGATTTTGTTTACCCGTTTTAGGGTTGATCGTGTGCGCATAGCGCTGACCATTTTCTTCGAAATACTTTCTATAGTTTCCACTCGTTGCAATTGCACAATTGGACACAGTAATAATTTCCTGAACAACTTGACTATTTTCGGTATTGGTTTCGGATGGTTTTTCAATTCCAATATTCCACATTTTTTCACCTGCTTTAAGTCCAGAAAGTCTGATCTCACCTCCCAATTCAATGTATATATTTTCATGGCCTCGTCCTTTTAAAAAGCCCATTAGCACATCTACCGAATAACCTTGAGCAATCGCATTGAAATCTAACTGAAAATTTGAATTTAACTTGGAAATATCCATTCGACCATCTAGTGTTCTAAATTTAAACTGAGTAGTATCTCTATATCCAACACTTTGTAAAACCGTTTTTATACCGGAGTCAGTAGGAACTATTTCATTATCAGTGCCAATACCCCATAAATCCATGACAGGCTTGACAGACGGATCAAAATAACCTTCACTTAAACCGTAAATGGAGTCACTCAATAGGAGAATTTGACCAAAATAACTCTTTGATAATATAGAGGTATCTTTAAAATTCAATGCATTAAATCGAGAAACTAAAGAACCCTTCCTATATGAAGAAAGCGCCATATCAAAATCGAACAAAATGGAATCGATCTCATTTTGGTTAAAATTCAATTCCGAATCATATACTTGAATGGTATATGTTGTTCCTTGTGCACGGCCTCTAAGTTTGTACATAGAAAAAGGCGCTCTTTCAAAATCTTCACCACAAGAAATACAGAAGAGAAGAATAAGTGTAACAAAATTAATCTTTGAGAACATCAACCCCTTTCGATTCATTAAACCATACATGCTCAGAAATCGATGCGTTATTTCTCGTATAAGATGCCGCACCATTTTGGTCAGTCGTTTGCTCATATACTGAACCATATCCATTAATATCAACAACGACACGTTGAATCGTGACAGAAACAACATCCCCCTGTGAGTTTGTTCTTTTGAAAACGCGTTGAGTCATGGCATTAGATGGAAATAATATACCATTCTCATCCTTCAAGTAGTTTGGCTGCGATTCAAATTCAGGCTTTGAGGACTTTAAATCTTCTAGTTCTTTTACTCGATTCTCACCGGACAACTTTTCCTTAGCCTCTCTTTTTTGAACTTCATAATCCAAGCGTAACATTTGACTTTGGCTCGCAGCTAACCTCTCGGTATTATCAACATCATTGGTTCGATCAATCAATTCTCGCTCATTATTTAGGGTGTTTTGGCGTTCTGTGAAAGATTCATCGCGTACCAGCTGGTTTAACAATTCTATGTTATCCTGATACTCTTTTTCCGTTTTCCATTCTTCTATTTGAAAAGCAGAAATTTCCTGCTGCTGTTTATACGTTTGAGCTTTAATATTGAGCTCAGAATCCAAAACTTGTTTCGCAATGGCCTGTTCTTCTTGAAGCAATAATTTTTGATTATTGACTGCCTTCTCATTCATCTGCATGGTATTCATGTATGTCTGCATCTCCTTTGTCGAGGCCTCATTTCGGACACTTTCCTTTGTTTTGGCAAAGAACACCTCGTAATCGATTTTATTTTTTACGTCTTGTAAATCTTTTAAGGGATCACTTTTTCGCTTTTGAATACTCAGCGACAAATCATTAAAAGCTTCAAAATCAGATCCTTCATGCAATTCTCCAGGAGAACGAACCATTGTACCCGTATTATTTGCTGATTGTTCAGGTTTTTTTGAATTGTTTACGAAGTCTGCGCCTCCCGACCAACTTGATAGGGAATCCTTCATTTGTGTTCTTTCATCGTCAGGTAGAATGCGATAATTATCATTTGCTATTTTAAAGGCTTTCCTTAAATCAATTAGTGCAGATTGTTTGTCAGCACCTTTAGCGCCGAATGCTTTATCCATAAGCGTGTACATTTCTTGAAGACTTTTTATTTGCTTTTTCAGCGCAATTACTCTAGCATCATTGGCTCTTGCCTTCATCGGTTCCGAATCAAGAATCCGACTTGCCAAATCATACGAATCACGTCCTTTCAAAACGTTGCTATATGCTTTCTCGATTTGCTTTCTAAAAGCTTCCTCTTTGGAGTTTTTCTTACTTGATATTTCAGCAATACCTGACTCTACCTGCGAAGAATAGGTGTTAATCATTTGCTGATCTGATAACTTCTTGATGAGCATGTCTGCCTTCTTATAATTGGCTAAACCTGCATCAATTGAGTCCGTTTGGTTTTGACTTTGAGCCCTTTCAATATACTTTTCTATCGAAATTGAAAACCTGTAGTTTTCTGATTCCTTTAGGATTGCCTTGATTTCTGCTTGAATCTTTACTCTTTGTCCCGGATCTAGAGCCTGAATCTCCTTGAGTTTCAAAACACTTTTAGCAAATGACTTTTCAGCATGCAAAGAATCAGCAGATGTTCGCAACGAAATGAGTTTATTATTACTCTTGAGTTGATTTTCTTTATTTAACCTAGCTTCTGCTATTTTGGTGAGTCGGTACTTTACTTGATTGTCATCAATCAAAGCCAATGCACTGTTGTAGTTATTTTCTGCTTCATCGAGTTGACCCAAAGAAAAAGCCTTATCGCCTTTCGTTTTAAATACTTCAAAACTTGTTCTTGCCTCTTTATCTTTTTTAATTTTTTCAATCAACGCTTCGATTTCAATTTTCCTCTTTGCTAAAGATGTATTGTTGGGCTCATAAATTAAAGCTGAATCTATAGAAGTAACTGCCACCTCATAATCTTTTCTTTTTAAAGCTGCTGTTAATTTCGTTTTAAACAAATCTGCTTTGGACCCTTGATCTGCTAATGAATAAGCATTAAGTACCTCATCCTCAATATCTTTTTTATACTTTTCTTCTGGAACAGCCAAGTTCATTGCCGGATCCCAACTGAATTTTTCAGCATAGGTATCTTTTGCAAAATCTAATACAGCTCCTTCCCTCACCTCAAACAATTCAATAATGAGCAGCTCCATAGCTTGTAGTGTGCCATTTGGATTTCTAACTTTCAATTTTTCAAAATCAAAAAGAACTTTCTTGGAAACATAACCTGGTTTCGAAACAAGAATTTCAAATGGTAAAACTGTCGTGATTGAGCCACTTATGAAATAGGTCCCTTTAGAATCGGATAGAGATTTGGAGAGCATTTTACCGTCCTGGAACATATACATGGTTGCTCCGAATATCTTTTTTTTGTTTGTGAAATTATTTATATATCCCTCAAGAGAAATATCCAATCGTTTCTGCGAATGCGCATTCACAGCAAAAAGAAGCACCAGAGAAAAAATAATTCGAGTCATAGAAAACTTAGTTGTATTGTGCTCAATAAACGTAAAATTCTAATTTTGTTGCACTATTACAAAAATGCGTAAAAAAGCCGAATAAAAAAATGCTAAGAATAGATGAGTTAAGCTTTTGGGAGAAATCATCTTATTTTGAAAATATTGATTTTCTCATCATAGGCTCTGGTATTGTCGGTATGAGCACAGCATTGTTTTTGAAAGTAAAATATCCCAAGGCAAAAATTGTAATTATTGAAAGGGGTTATCTGCCCACAGGAGCAAGTTCAAAAAATGCAGGTTTTACCTGTTTCGGAAGCCCGACAGAACTCTACGATGATTTACAACATATAAGTGAACACCAAGTTTGGGAGACCTTTTCAGATCGTTATAATGGTCTGAAATCTTTATTTGAACTTGTTGAACCAGAAAGCATTCAATACGACGCCTGTAAGTCTTGGGATCTAATTGCGAGCAATGCAAAAAATGATATCAATCCTAACTTCATAAAGTACATTAATGAAAAGGCTCTAAAAATCACAAAGGTCAAGGAAATATATCGTGAAGACTCAGCAGCCATTTCTCACTTTGGGTTTCAGCACATTAAAACCGCATATTGCAATTCGCTTGAAGGAGGAATTAACACAGGACTTCTTATAAAATCACTCTACCAAAAAGTAATTGAAGCCGATGTTCAGGTAATTTTTGGCATTGAAGCGCTTTCCATGGAAAATTCTAATAATAACGTGGAGATCTTTACAAATCGAGGTATTATCAAAAGTGAACATTGTATCATTGCAACAAATGGCTTTGCAAGTCAATGGATTGATGAAGATATTCAACCCGCTCGGGCTCAAGTTTTGGTAACCAATCCAATTCCAAACTTAAAGGTAAGAGGCACTTTTCACTACGAAAAAGGCTATTACTATTTCCGGAATATAGGTGACAGAATACTTCTTGGAGGGGGCCGAAATATTGATATTAAAGGTGAAAACACAGCAAACTTCGGTACAACAGATGCCATTCAAAACCGTCTAAAATCGTTGTTGCGTGAGACTATCTTACCGAATGAGGAATTTAATATTGATTACACTTGGTCCGGGATTATGGGTGTTGGAGCGACAAAAAGCCCGATACTGAGAATGCTAAACAAAAACACAGCGATAGGTGTTAGACTAGGAGGCATGGGAGTTGCATTAGGCTCTCAGGTAGGTAAAAAACTGTCAAGCTACTTTTAGCATGAAAAAAAAAGAAGAACAACACGAGGGTAAATTCGTCAATCCTATTGACCCAGATAAAATAAGTGAAAATCCACATAGCCTTGAATATGGGCATCACAGCGGCAGTGCACTTATAAAACCTGAGGACCAGGGTAAGTTAAAAGGTAGGGCTCTTTCTGCAATGGATCACCAAACTGACATGCAGCTTGGCCAAATTTATGAGCAAATGCAACTGCTTGCTTCACAAGCACAAAGATTGAACGAGAGAAAAAAAATATCTGAATTCATTTATACTGCAGAGTCAAGATTTGAACCCTTCATTAACCATACCTATCATTTATACAAGAGAGATACAGGTTCATTTCTGCTTTCTTTAATTGGTCCGAAACAATGGGGAAGGTCCAAGCATGTATTTGAATTCGTAGCCTCAGTAAAACTTCTTGCAGACCATACATGGGATGTACTAGAAAAGAATGAGTCCTTCGAATTTAGCGTGTAAAAACCCAATCTGAAACGGTAGATAAACCAGCATCGTAATTGTATCCGTCGATATTTGCTTGCTTCAAATCCGCTACTTCGCCGATCTTATTCTTAACTATGAAATTGGCCATACTGCCTCTTGCCCGCTTGGCATACATCATAATTGTTTTAAGCTTACCATTTTTAAAATCTTTAAAAATTGGATTAATCGTCACATTCAATAATGCCTTAAAATTTATTGCTTTTGAATATTCAACAGATGCAAGATTTATTATAATATCGTCATCCTTAAGATCAGACATCATGGCTTGCGTTAACTCCTTACGCCAGTACTCGTAAAGATTTTTAGTAGACGCGTCAATCTGAATCTTCGTTCCCATTTCCAAACGGTAAGCCGCAATTCCATCCAACGGCTTGAGTATACCATATAAACCTGAAAGTATTGTTATTGATTTTTGTGCAAACACCCAATCCTCATCCGTAAAATTGTCAGCAGCCAATCCTTTATATACCTCTCCTGTAAATGCCGTTGCGGGTTGTAGCGGATTCACATTAGATTTTAAAGTGTTCCATTCCTGATACCGTGACCAATTCAAATCGGCTAGATTCGGCGAAATAGACATTAATTCTTGTAATTCTTGAGGGCTTTTATTTTTTAATAATCTTATTAATTCAGCTGCCTTTGTTTCGTGTATGGGAGTTGTTGGTTGACCGTATAGAATAGGTTCTTTCGCAATAGATTTAGCAGGAGACAGAATAACTTTTAGCATTATCTTTTTTTATTATTACAAGTTAGCAAATTTATACTTCTCTACCCCTTACAATTTTCCTGATCTTAATTTTATACCCCCAAAAAAGGTTCTGGGCTGTGCAGGTCCATAAATAAAATTACTGTCTCTATTTTTACCAATATCAAAATCATCTTGATAAGCATTTAAAATATTTTTCACGCCCAAATAATACTCCATTATAAGATTTGATTTCTTGATATCCATGGCATAATTTAATTTAAAACTAAGGTTAGAAAACATCTCTGTATTGACCATCTCATCAAATAATTGATTTTCAGCACCTGCAAAATGAGGCACTAACATTTGACCTGTATAAACATAATTTATATTTGCACTCAATCGCTTTGAAGGGTTCAGGGATAATACCATAAAACCATAATGATTAGGTGTTCTGATAAACTCTCTTGTTGGCGGCAAACCATCAATATAGGGAACTGTATTTTCATACTTATTGGTCTGTAAAGTACCACCTGCTTCGAATTGAATTTTCTGCTTGTAATTGGCTCTGAGCTCCAAAGTAAGACCAGAAACGGTTGCAGACTGACCATTTTGTTTTTCAAACAGTAAACCAAAGTCATCAGATCCATTAGGCTGAAGATAAAATGCATTATTCAGCAACGTATGAAATCCTTCAAAGGTAAATCCAAAAATAAAGTTAGCGTATGGCTTATCGTAATTAATAGAAGTACTGAAGCTTTGGGAGCGTTCCTCTAATAAATTAGAGTCTAGCGTTACTCTTGAAATCCCACCTCCAGCAAATGCAATATGTAAATCTGTGTCAAAAGCCTGAGGTGCTCTGAAGCCAGTACCATAACTCAATCTGAGCTGGGTGTTTTTCTTAAGCTTGTAAAGCAAAGAAATACGGGGACTCAAAATAGGAATGTCAACCGTGTTGTTTATATCCAAACGGCAACCAGAAAGAAGATTTAGCTTCGGCAATAAAGCCCAATCACTCTGAAGAAACATACCCAAATCTTGAATTTCTTGATTAATCAGATAATTATACGTTGGGATCTCGTCAAAAACGGCATCCAAAAGAAGCTCGGTACCAAAGGTAAAAACATTTGAACCAGAAGTTAGGAAGCTTTCAATTTTATGATTGAATTGCATACCTATATTCAGGGTAGAAACATCAGACAAACCATATGGCGGGTTTTCATTAAAATCGATGAGTTCTAATGAATCATCGGGAGTGACACCCGTATAGTGACTACGATAGGTATGCTGGAATGCGGCATACGCAATAAAAGATGATAATTCGTTATTAAAATTAATTTGATAATCTGAACTTATCATCCAAACACGATGAGTGCGTTCTTCGGCCTGATCTCTTAAGTAAGCGGATTCCGTTTCGCGCATTTCGCCACCGAATCTATACTCGTTAAGATTACTTACACTTAACTCAAGCTTATGATTTTTTTTAGGCAAATAAAAAGAGTTAAACCCAAAAGAATTATTCTCTAAAAGCGGAAGTTCAGAATAGCCATCCGAATTATGGTCGTAAAATTCACGTCTTCTTCCATTAAAGAAGAGTGAGATCCCCATATTCTTCTTTTCATTAACAGCCGTGAAATTTCCATTTAAAATATGATCATTGCTGAGGCTGTTTATATTTTGATAGGTGTAATTCAAATCAAAACTATTTTTCTTTGGTAATTTCGTTATTACATTAACTGTTCCTCCAATTGCACTTGAACCATATAAAGAGGAGCCGCCACCGCGAATAACCTCTACTCGATCAATCATATTTACTGGTAATTGTTCTAAACCATACAGACCCGTTATGGGACTAAATATAGGTCTTCCGTTAATCAATACTTGCGAATAACCACCGGCTAAACCATTCATTCGAAGCTGGGTGTAGTTGCATGTTTGACAATTCGTTTCTACACGCAAGCCAGGTTGAAAACGCAAACCCTCAGCAAGATTACAGGATTGCACTTTTTCTAAACTCTCACTGCTCAATACATTAACAATTACATTAGAATTGGTTTTTCGTTTATAGGTTTTAGTTCCCGTAACAACAATTGCATCCAATTCCATTATCTGTTGTGTAAATACAATGGGTAGGAAGATATCTCGCGATTCTTTGGTAATATCTATGGTATCTTTTATCGTTTGAAAACCAATAGAAGAACACTCTATTGCGTATCTACCTATTTGAACATCACGAAAACTAAAACTACCATTTTTCTTGGATAGCACATGTTTTGAAAGCGGATAAAGGGAAACTCTTGCAAATTCTATCGCTTTTTCATCATAAGAGACCGAGCCCTTGATGTCTACTTGACTCTTGCACTCAGAAACGAATAAAGAAAAACAGTAGACAATAATTAATTCTATCCGAAATACGGAGATCATATTCTGTATTTTATAAAAAGTTAGACAAATCTAACATTTTTTTTAGGGCAATAGAAATATATGTATATTTAAACACTAATTTTTATTATATGGCTACAGTTACAATCGAAAACTATCTAAAAGCACTCTTTACTTTAAACCAGCTAAATAGTTCAATTTCACTAACCGATTTAAGTAAAGAAATGAAGGTTAGTGCGCCAACGGTAAATAACATGATTAAAAAATTACAAGATAAAGGCTGGGTAGAATATCAAAAATACAAACCGATTAAGCTAACTACTGAGGGATGCATTCAGGCTGCTGCGATTATACGAAAGCATCGACTAACTGAAATATTCCTCGTAAAAATCATGGGCTTTGGCTGGGAGGAAGTTCATGATATTGCTGAGCAAATTGAACATATTAAATCTGATATGTACTTCGATCGTATGGATGAATTGCTTGGCTTCCCAAAAACGGATCCGCATGGCTCGCCTATTCCAGATAAGACGGGAAAAATTGCTGAGCAACACTTTAGAACGCTGGCACAAATAAAACCAAATACGAAAGTGAGTATTGTTGCTCTCAAGAACAGCTCGTTCGAACTACTAGACTATCTAAATAAGAAAAACATTAAACTTGGAGATTCCATTCAAATTATTTCGATCGAACCCTTTGACAAGAGCTGTTCAATTCTATTAAATGAGACAACCAAAATGACAATGACACAACAAGTTTGCACCTGCCTAATGGTTGTAGAGTAGATCTTTAAAAATTTAAATAAAAAAAACTCCTCCATTAAAATGGAAGAGTTCAGTTTGTTTATCTGTTCTACTTCTTAATTCGAATCTTCTTCGTCAAGTCAACGAGTAAAGGAGTTGCTACGAACATCGAAGAATACGTTCCAACTAATATTCCAAGAATCAATGCGAAAATAAAGCCTTTAATCGCCGCTCCTCCAAAAAAGAAGATAATCAAAAGCACTACTAACGTGGTCATCGAAGTATTGATGGTTCTTGACAAGGTAGAGTTCAAAGCACCGTTTATTTCGGATTTGAAATCTGAATCTTTTTTCCAAGATAAATCTTCTCGAATTCTATCGAAAACTACTACCGTATCATTTATGGAGTATCCAATTACTGTAAGAATAGCCGCAACAAACGCCTGATCCAAATCCATATTAAACGGAAGAATATCACCTAATAAGGCAAATAAACCAAGAACAATTACCACATCATGGAATAACGCGAAGATCGCACTTGCAGAGTATTGCCATTTACCAAAACGAATAAAGATATATGCAAAAATGATTAAAAGTGAAAGTCCAATTGAGATTTTCGACGAATCTTCTAACTCAGCAGAGACGGTATTCGATACAAATCTAGATTCAGGCTCAATAAAATAAGTACCAAGTTCTGCTTTACAGTTTTTAAGTGCTTCGTTAAGTTTGACACGAACATCCTCTTCCGCGTTTTCTTTTTCTAACAAATAGTTTGTTGTTATTTCTACGTTAAATGAGCTAGACTTCGTTTTTACATCCACTGAGGATTTAGGCATTGCCACTGCCAACTGTTTCTTAATGAATTCAGATTTATTTTCAGCAGACTTTTCAAACTTCACAGAGTATGTTCGACCTCCGGAAAATTCAACTGACTTTGAGATACCTTTTGTTAAAAGAAGCCCCAAAGACCCTACAACCAGTACAGTTGAAATAACATAAGCAAATTTACGCTTGCCTAAAAAGTTAATGTTTAATCCCTTAAAAGCATTTTTTGTAAGCTTGGTATCAAAGGCGATTGATTTCCCTTTCCCAAGTCTCCATTCAAAAATCAAACGAGAAATAATTAATGCCGCAAAAACTGATGAGAAAATACCAATAATCAAGGTCGTTGCAAAGGACTCAATCGGCCCCGTTCCAAATACTTTAAGGACAATCGCCGTTAATAAAGTCGTCACGTTGGCATCAATTATTGAGGAAAGAGCCTTTTGGAAACCTGTCTCAACAGCGCTGGCCAAGTCTTTTCCGTTTGCCTGCTCTTCTCTTATACGCTCAAAAATAAGTACGTTCGCATCAACTGCCATACCAATGGTAAGAACAATACCTGCAATACCTGCTAGTGTCAATACAGCACCAAACGACGCTAACGATCCAAAAATGAATACAACATTCGCAAGCAAAGCGATGTCGGCTACGATTCCAGATTTACCGTAATAAAAGAACATGTAAAGAAGAACTACTAAGAAGGCAATTCCGAAAGAAATCAAACCTGCACGCGTATTTTCTTTACCTATAGTTGGACCAACCTTAGTTTTTTCTTTGATGACAAGAGGTGCCGGTAATGCTCCTCCATTTAAAAGACCTGCAAGATCATTTGCCTCATCAAAAGAGAAGCTACCAGAGATTTGGGTGTTTCCTCCATTAATGGCTCCACGAACTTGAGGCGCACTGTAAACAACGTTATCCATTGTAATTGCGACTAAACGATTGACGTTTTCTGAGGTCATTCTTGACCATTGCTCCATACCTTCGTCATTCATCGAAAGATCAACTGTTATGTCACCAGCTACTTGATCGTAACCTTGACTAGCGCGTGCAATATGACTTCCATTTACACGTGCTTTTCCATTTTCAGGAATACGACATGCATAAAGAAACCAACCCTTTTTGGTTTTATTATTATCCACATAATCCTTTTCAGCACCCCACATGAATCTAAGTTGGGCGTCAAACTGCGCTGCAATGTCTGTTCTTTTTAATAAAGCATTGACTGCTGCTTTATCAGTGTCATTTTTTGCATACCCAAAAGAATAGCCCCCTGTAGATTGCATGAGAGATGCAAGACTATTCGTTGACTCTTGAACATCTTCATCAAAAGAAATTTCTTCAGTAGAATCCATTTCCATTCCTTCATCTTGTAAAGAAAGACGATTTGCTTCTGCCCAATTTGTTTGTATTTGGTCGAAAGAATACGTTTCAAAAAATTCAAGATTTGCAGTAGATTGTAATTTTTCAGCTACAGTACGCTCATCTTGAACACCCGGAAGTTCTATATACAATCTATTGTTTGCCTCATCCTTTTGAATATTTGGTTGCGCAACACCGAATTGATTGATTCGCTTATTCATTACGTTTTCAATACCATTCATTGCTTCGCTGATTCGCGCTCTCAAAGAAGATTCAACTACCTCATCAGAGGTTGTTATTTCAATTCCTTCTCCATAAAAGATTGCATTGAGTTTCATTCCGTCATTATACTTCCTGTAGGCGTCAATGAAAAGCGATAAAAAATCTGCAGATGCATTATTGCTCATTTGTGCAAGCGCTTGCTCATAAGGTTTTTTAAATGAAATATCATTCTGATTCTTTACCTGAGACTTAATGAATTCCGGAACTGAAATTTCAAGTGTGACACTCATACCACCTACAAGGTCAAGACCAAAAGCCAAAGAACGTTTTTTCACCTCTGCAAATGTAGATCCCAAAACAGGATATACCGGTTGCTCTGCTTTGCTTCTTAAGATTTGATTTACAAGAATACCTTTTGCAATTTCCATTGCTTCTGGCTCGTTGAAATCTACGATATCATTGTTCGTTCCAATGGTTGCAATTCCATTAGTAGACGCTAGCGCCTCTTTCTTAATGGTAGCAATTTTCTGATCTGCCTCTTTTCCGGCCTGACTTTCTACGTCATTCGCGACCCAAGTGAAAGACAATTGGTATAAGCAAACAGCAGTCAATAAAATGGTTAAAAACCAAAAGAATCCTTTAATGCGCATGTAATTTTAGATTAATGTTTTAATAAGCGTGCAAATATAGAATTTACATATCTTATATTCAAATAAAAACATAGTTAAAAGGGAAATAGATAGTTAGGTAGAATTCCTTGATTCATTTAGATTTCTCATCCGAAATAAAGTTTAAGAACAGATCTGCAAAATCAGACCATTCATCTTTTTGATCGTCCTCTTGCTGCAAGAGATACTCTTCAACAATTTGCAGTTTACCTCCAGAAAATACATTCTCAACCTTGACTGCCAAACTTTCCGCATTCAAATCCTCTATTACAAATCCATTTCTTCCTTCAACTATTTGCTCATGCAAACCACCTTTGGAGGAAACCAAAACCGGCAAGTTGAAAGATGAAGCTATAGCTTGAATACCGCTTTGCGTACCTGCTTTATAAGGCAAAACACAACAATCTGCTGCGCCAAAGTAATTTGAGACTTCATCATCTGCAATAAAACGATCATGAAAAACAACCCTTTCGCTCCCGAGTTTATTTATGCTTTGGGCGTATTTATCTTTGCCACCGTAGACCTCACCTGCAATTAATAGCCTGTAAGAATCATCTAAATGCTTCATGGCATCAAGAAGTATATCCAATCCTTTATAATCCCTAATCAAACCGAAAAACAGCAAGACCTTTACATTTTCAGGGAATGAAAATAAAGCACGTGCCTTTGGCTTTTCAGATTTTTCACCAAATTGTTTGTATTTCGGGTGAGGAATCACCAAACAATTTGCATCTGGCCGATACGATAATACATCTTGTCTCACTTTTTCTGAAAGAACAATAAAAGCATCAAAATGACGAACAAAAAGACGATTCAGGTAGGCATCAAAAATCCGTGGTTCATGTGGCGTTAAATTGTGAATTAGAGCAACTTTAAACACTTCCTTTCCAAAAGACTTGGCCATATACACATACATTGGAGAGAAAAAAGGCATCCAATAATTTGCAACAAAAACATCAGGACTAACTTTTCGAAGTATTCTTCTTGCACTCAAATAAGTTAAAGGGTTATAACTACTTACAATCTGAGGGTAATGCTCTGATACTTTTGAATCTACCTGAGTCTTCCCTGGAAATAAAAGCTTCGGATATTGTTTACTAAAAGTAAAGGCCTCTACATTGGCCTTTCGCTTTATAGCCTTAACCAAAAGGCTACTAAAACTCGAAATACCACCCCGAAATGGCGGTAATGCAGAGAAAAAAGCAACTTTAAGTTGGGATGTTTTATTCGATACCAAAATCAATGCATTTGTACATAAATTCACTTCCTGATTGAATGTTAAGAGTGTCAAAGTTGGATATATTTAAGTCTTTATAATACCAATTGACCAAACCTACATGATTGGCATATTGGGCATATTTTCGACGAAAAGAAATTAAATTCAATACATTTTCTTGCTCGACAGTTAGCACACTATCAAATTGTAATCCATTCATTTCAAAACTATCATGAATACCTTCATAATTACAAGATACATTCGGTAACATATTGTAGGCATTCAGATCCCAAATAGTTGTGCTTAAAGGTGGCAACACCAACCAAACCTTTCGTTTATTTTCCTCAACTACCTCGACTCTATTTTGATCAATTATTGTGGTCCAAACATCAGAAATTTCCCAAATATCATTATTTGAATCTCTTTTTTTTCTAATAAATTTTCTAGATAAACGCCCCTGATTATCAGTGACAGTATCACCTATAACCGTTCTTAAAAAATAACTTGAGGTGTCACTTGTAACGGCGGCATTTACATCGTGCTGTATCTCCATAACCTCATAGTCTACATAAGTCCCTGATTCCATTGGGAAATAAGAAAAGTAAAGGTTTGTATCCATTGATGCACTGTCCTTCCCGCAAGAACTAAAGAAAATCATAAGAACCAAGAATAAAACGCTTTTAAACATCACCCTCTAATTTACAAAAACTAATGATTTAAGTCTATTCCATTCCTATTGGAATGTTCAAGAAAATTTTTGGTTTGTTTTGGAGTTAGTTTTACTCCGTTTTGAAACAACGTTCGGTCTAAAAGCGATCCCGAATTATCGAAAACTTTGACCCAACCATGAAGCTTACCGTTTTTATAAGTTCTTTCGCTTTCTATACCTCCATTTGAATCGTAAAGTTGCCATTTCCCATTTTTCAAATCATTCAAATATTGACCACGCTCTTGGAGCGCTCCAGATGAAAAATAACATGCAAAATCGCCTTGTTTTAGGCTATCAACAAAATTTGTCTCATTCAATATTCGTAATTCTCCTCTTTCTAGTTGATTGCGTAGGTAAAAAACTACACGTTTTCCATTAAGCTTATTTTTTTTAAACCTTTCAGCAGATAGGGTTAAACCAGAACGGTCATAATTTAACCACAATGAATCACGAAGTCGATCTTTATAGAAACCTTCGGACATAACTTCTTCATTTTCGAAGTAAAATGTGACAAATGCAGCTCTTGAATTGACATGCTCGATAATACTTCTTACCTGGCCATCAGGATAATAATATCGAAACTGGCCTATAGGAATATCATCGACAAACCGACCTTCATATTCTGTTTTTTTGGAGTGCTCCCAATTCCTCGTCCATAAACCTTGTTTTCGACCAATTGAATCGATTTGATTAACCTGAGAAAAAAGACCAAATACTAGGAATAGAATTAGAATGGATAGGAGTGCTCTGATCATAACATTTTATTGAAGTCAGTCAATGAAGCCAATTTAATATTCGGGGATAATTCACAGCGTTCTTCGGATTCAATTAGAACAGTTTTCATGCCAAGTTTTAGACCAAATTCTAAATCAGAATCAGTATCACCGACCATAATTGATTTGCTAAAGTCTATCTCCGGATATTCCCCTTTAGCATCAAGTCCCATTTCAATACTCGGTTTTCGTCTTGATGGTACTGTGTTTTTAAGTTCCCCCGCCACAAATACAGCATTGATACGCGCTTTGTTTTCACTAAACTTTTTGCACATCCAATTATGAATAGCGTCAAGCTCCACTTCTGTAATTAATGCTTTCCCAATGCATTGTTGATTGGTCACAATAAAAACTTTACCAAATTTCCCAAAAAGCGATGACGCACTTTCTAGAACACCCTCTTTAAAGACAAAATCTTTAGTTTGAAGAATGTAGCCACCGAAAACACGCTCATTAATAACGCCGTCTCTATCTAAAAAGAGGGTCCAAGTTTTATCAATATCCCAATCAAGCTTCATTGGAAGATTCACGGATTCTCTTCTCAATTAAATAGACGTTTCTATGGGTAGCATTCCTTCCGATAAGTTCGGAAATAAAACCAGTCATAAAGAACTGAACACCTATAACCATGGCGATTAAAGACACGTAGAATTCTGATCTTTCTGCCAATAATCTTGCATTCTGGTGAATAAATAACT
>Ga0209771_1000686_pt1 | contig 22488 bp, 17 predicted proteins | sample SaaInl59LU_5_DNA_FD_184639 | JGI IMG/M metagenome (GOLD analysis project Ga0209771, IMG submission 184639) | Marine microbial communities from expanding oxygen minimum zones in the Saanich Inlet - ESP_59LU_5_DNA (SPAdes) (version 2) | ecosystem: Environmental > Aquatic > Marine > Intertidal zone... | reverse complement strand
ACTATATATATACTATTATAATTATTATATTTATTATAACTATATATATACTATTATAATTATTATATTTATTATAACTATATATATACTATTATAATTATTATATTTATTATAACTATATATATACTATTATAATTATTATATTTATTATAACTATATATATACCTATGTACAGCTTCAATCTAGAAAAGGAGGAAGGGTGTTAATGTTTAAGTACCAGTGTTTGTTTTAAGACGTTTGCTCTTGTTTAGTTAGAGTTAGGAGGTGTCACGGGACATTTTGCGAGAAGAAAATATGCTTTCATTATCATTAGACAGCTATATAGCACAAAGAGTCTTACGACAGGAAGAGCAAGAACAAAAAGAAGCTCTTCTTCGTGCGCGCTTGATAAACTTATATGAAGAATTCCGCAGCAATCCTTCCCACTCGGATCCTTACCCCAGTGGCACTGTACTAACACTTGAACTTGAACTTTATCTTAAAAGAACTTGCAATCACATTGATTACTTTATTGACGTGTTATTTCCTTGTGCCTCCTTTCTTTTGCTAATGATTATGGCGTTACTAACTATAATTGTTATACTACTATGTCTGTTAAGAAAAGACTATTCAGATTACAAATGTTCAGCCCCTTGCGCATCTCGGCACCGCCTTCGTTACCTTAATAGTAATTGTAATGTAGCTGACTGTAAAACTAATAGTGATGGTCAGGGTTTACGAAATTACGAACTTGGTAGCAAGGCTATATGTGTGCGAGTACCAACGGATTTGATTAATGTAAAAAAACGAAAAGTCTAACATGGGAAGGAGTCATAGTAGGTTTAAAAGCAGAAGTTAAATTGTTTTGGTTGCTAATATATTAGTGACAATAGGTAAATGTAGCTCAATGGTAGAGCGTTAGATTGTGGCTCTAAAGGTTGAGAGTTCGAGTCTCTCCATTTACCGTGGTAAAAAAAAACAAAGTTAGGTGATTAAGTAAAAATTTAGAAACTCTTATGAATCGTCCGAAAATTCAGAGCGTACCTCAAAAACCTTTAAACCTTTTCCAAGTTAGGGAGCTGACTTTGATTAATATATTTAATTTAGCAAATTACTTTAGATTTTTCCCTAAAGGCGCTTTTTATAAGGAAGGTTATCTATTTAACGTTAGTTCAAAGTTTTTTGTAAAGTCCTATATAAGTAAGTTTTTAAAGAAATTACTTAATATTACCTTTAAGGTCAATAACACTCCTTTTCACTACTTTATTATAAAAGAGACAAGAAAGCAATCCTTTGTTACGTTGCTAAACAACTCAAAGGAATCTCAAGTTACTTATTCAACGGGATTACTATTATGTGCAATGGGCTTTAAAAAAAACAACGCCTATCGACCAATGAAAAAACAGAATAAGGGATTTATTAAAGGGTTAAGTTTCGCAAAAATGTACGTTTTACCTAAATTTCTTAAAAGCACCGAAACAAATAAACGAACAGTTGGTGTTATCATTAAGGGTAGGGGTAAGTTTACTGCTACATACTCAGAGTTACCAAGGTACTTTAAAAAGTTACGCACGGAAACCTTGTTTTTACTATGAGTCCCTAAGCTAAGGTTTTCATATACCAAATTGCGCCAGTATGGTAGGATTAAACGTAATCTAAGAAAGAGAATTGTCAAAACTCTTGTACTTTCAGAGAAGGTAAAGCGTGGGTCAAGCCACACACACGTTAGTTAATGTATGAGTCTTTTATTTCTGTTTTAGTCCTTTTAGTTATATACTGCCCCTCTCCAGCTTATTATCTAGTCTTGGTTTGTCACTTAGTGGTGTACTTTTACCAATATGTTTTAACAACGGAACTGCTGAGTAGTGTTTCGTTGGTTATAGGATTTTTGAATAAACTAAATAGTGCGTCTATAAACCCTGTGATTTTTTGAATCATAGTTTTGTGGGTGTCTTCTGCATACTACTATAAGTCAAGCTCGTTTAACACGGCCGTTGTTAGTGGGTTATCATTGGTCATGTTGCCTATCTGTGTTTATACAGGGCACAGTAATCTAGTTCATGTAAACCTGTCCTATGTTAAAATTGAACCAACATTAACCAACGGGCTGTTGATTATTCACCCAATTATGCTTTATGTTTTTTACGGGGCTGTGGTGTATTTATACGGTTTCTGTGTTAGTTATTCTGCGTCACAAGTGCCGCTAAGTCGATTAGCGTATAAGGGTGCCTTATACTCATCTCAACCTTGGGTGTACTTAACGGGGGCTGTTGCCTTGGGGTTGGGATCTTGGTGATCTTACCAGGAACTTAACTGAGGAGGATTCTGGTCTTGGGATTTAGTAGAGATTTTTTTGTTAGTTTCGGTTTTGTATGTTACAGCTAAACAGCACCTTGTAGTTTATACTCAGTTTACGTACGCACGTTCAGTGTTTTTTTTTTTGAATTTTGTTATTTATATTTACTCGGTTAGGTATAACCTTATCAACTCTATCCATAATTTTATCTCACAGTCTAATTTTGCTTATAAGATTACCTACTTAATTATCTTGTATGCTGTTGTTATAGCTAGCTTTATTTATTTACTAAAGTTTCGTCCTTTTGTAAAAGCCCCTGCATACGTATACCGCTACCCTCTACTGTTGTTAGAGGGAGCGTATGTTATTTTAATAGGGTACGTTATTGTTACTTATTTGGGCTTTTACCTGTTTAGCTCATCATCTTTACTTCTTATTAATGGGGTACCCCTGCTGTTCAGTATATTAGGGGTAGTTTTGTTAGTTAGGTATGTGTCAGCAGCTACCATGATTTTACCGTTAGTTGAGTCTTTACTTGCAGGCTGCCTGTGGTCAGTAAAAGTGAAAGTTGGGTTTAATTGGGCAATGCACTACTTAATTTTTATATTGTTCGGGTCTTTGATATTGTGGTACGGCATTATATTATTAGCGCAAACCACCATCCAGGAGCATGTGTTAAGTTTAGTTTCTTATAGCACCTCAGCTGTATTTACGTCGAGCCAACAAACTTGAAATTGGTTACACAATAGCGAGGTGGTAGACTATAGTTGTCTTTATTTAGGTGTAATGAACCCCAAATCTTTAACTGCGAGTGTTTATGGTTTAGTGGTTTACGCTCTCCCCTTAGTAGGTGAAGGGTTTAGTAGTATTTTGTTTGCTCATAAATTTTTTGCTAAAATTAGCTTTGTTGAAAGTCAAGTTTTAGTTTTTTTGATATTAATGTTTGTCTTTACTGCCTACTCGGGAAAGAGTAAAGTTGTACTATTTTAACGATTGAAATTATTACTACGTGTGCGTGCGTGGTTTTTGTCCTATTTATAGCATGGAGTCATGAGGTACTTTTTTTTTAGTTTTATACTGGTTAGTGTTTGTTTTATTTATTGTTAAAAGCGATAACTTTATTAATATTCTTATCTACTCCGAGGCAATTTGGGTTCTCCTGTACGCGCTGAGTGTTGCGTTAGGTACTTATAACAATGATATTAATTTATTATCTTTAACCTTTTTATCATTGGGTCTAGCAGGCTTAGAGTTTTCATTAGGGCTAATCTTAGTTGTTTGTTATAAGAATAATATCGGTTCAATTTTAATTTAAATTTATAATTAGCTTCTAAAGCTAAGGAGGTAATTTTTCAATCTGAGGAAACATTTTAACAGAATCCACTCTTATGACAAATTTTAACATAAGTTATCAGAACAACAAGTCTGATATTCTTTTACACTTAGCTCAATGGCAGTATTGGTGGTGGTTTTGGTTTGCCTTTATCTGGGTTTTTTACTATATGGTTTTAATCCGTACTGTGAGACGCCGAAGGTTAAAGTTTAAGCCTAAACTTGCTACTACTTTAAGGCCACACGGTAAGTGGGGAGATTTGCTGGCTTGCTTAATCCCAATTTCTTGGTGTATTAATATTCTAATTAACTCTAGTTTTTTGCTTAAATTGATTGAGTGGCAAAACGAGTCAAGTTTGTTTACTTTACGTATTAGGGGTAAGCAGTGGTATTGGGTTTATAAGCTAGACTTTAAGAACTTTACAAATATCATTACTGCGCCTAAAAATGTAGGACATAATAAATGGGTTTTATTTACTCACAATAACATTAAACAGAGTGATGATTATATGAGCGCTATCCAGTTGCGTAAACAAACTAAACTGGTTCGTGAGTATTGGTCTGAGGTCTGCTCTAAAGAAGAGCTAGTTAGTTCTCCGATGAACTCTTCATTTTACGAGTCTGTGACTCGCCAATCTCAAACACGCTTGAATAACGCTATTCTTAATGATATGGGTCAGGTGTATTTGCGATCCCCACTACTTAATACCTACCTACCTAAAGCTCATCTAAGCCTACAACCACTAAATACTAGTTATGAGAATAACGTGAATATTAGACTGTTTAGGGGGCTTACTGTGAAAGAGAATAGGCTTGGTTCGCTTATTAAAAACTACCTATCTAATAACGGTAACGTGGATGTGAGTTTATGGGCTAAAGACGTTGAGTATGCTGAGGCTCCAGAGACTAAATCTACCGCTAATTATAGTATTACCAATACAGCTATGTTTGAGGATAACTCTCGTTTCTTTAAAAGAAAAGAGGGGTTATCTAATCCTGTAACAATTAGGCCGGTTTATATTTCGGATAGTAGCGTTACTGAAATTAAGAAAAGTAACCTTAATTTATTAACTACACGTTACGAGACGGGTGTAAACGAGATTGTACCTAAACCTAAACCACATAATAACTTTATGGTTATGAAACAAAAAAGATATAAAAGGCGTAAAATTATTAAACCAACTGAGTATGTTCTTGGTGAGAAAGCGCTTGATTACTATAAATCAAAATCAAATATTGCTGTTAAGCCAAAAAATAAGGGCCAAATTTTGTTAAGTCGAGATAACAGCCTTTCGTACTCTCAGGAAAACCTTTCAAGGAAGTATAAACTTTTTATGAAGAATAAAACTAGGGGTGATGATACAAATATCGCTGTTAGTAGAAGGATGATCCGTACGAAAAGAACCTTAGTTTTACCTGCTCATGTTAACCTAACCGCTATTACTAATTCTTATGATGTTATTCATTCTTGGTTTATTCCTGGTCTAGGATTAAAAATGGATTGTATCCCCGGACGCTCAACTCACCACACTTTCTATATTGATAATGTAGGTTTTTACTATGGTCAGTGCGCAGAAGTTTGTGGGCGTTACCACCATCATATGCCTATTAGAATTTGCGCCTTACCATTTAATCACTTTTTACTGTGGTGGCATCACTTTGGTGTTCCAAAATTATTACCAAATAATACATCAAAAAGGGTTGATATTACTTCAGGCCTTCGTAAGTATGTATGGTAATGAGAAAGTTTGAGTAATTACGTATTATCTTAGTATGTCCTCCAACATCTCTACAAACCCCTCCTATTACTATAACCTAAAAGAAATGCACCGCACTTACGTTGATCATAGTTTGTTTGACGAAGTTTTAAATTGCGGTAACCACTGTGTAGAGTTTATCTACGAGACTGTCTTGTATATTTACTGTGGTAAATATTATAGCGATCTTTTGTGGTTGTCTGAAGATTTTAAGGCTTGTGGTCTTGGATCTTTATCAGAGGTTTTGCCTTATGTCCACTACTCATTATGGTTTCTACAATCGTTCCTAGTCTTCTTTAGTGAGGTTTATTCTATTATTACCCCAATTGATTACTTAATTTCTGATACTCATTTTATTTCGAGCACAATTGCACAATGCCCTGCTTATCTTGTTCGATACCATCCAGAGATTGTTGATTATTACTGCAACAGTGAGTATGGTTATCTTTTTGAAGCTGGACCAATTATGAAAGAGATTTTAAAAGTAGAGAATATGGTCGTTATTGACAGTTTTATTTCAGGTTATTTGGTTTACCTTTCTGTTTTACTATCTATTTATTATGTCGTTATTTTCTACACAACATTAGGGCAATCTTCACATAAGGATGAGGCATCAATTGATATTGAGTACCTTACCATTTGTTCTTTAGCTGAGGCTGAGAAGGAGGTTGGATCAGCTGATGATATGATCTTCTTCACCATTAACCTTGTTTACTTATTTGGTTGGTTTTTTGGAATGTACTACTACTTTATTGTGTCACGTCTTCCAGAGCTTATTATCTTTATGTACTCTATTCCTGGAGTTTTTTACATTGCATTATCAATTCCTACGTACTTATCATACGATTATGGTATTCTTTATGGAGCATACCTTAGGGGTGCGGGTAATACTGCATCTTTAGTGTACGAGCTTGGTTATGACTATATTGCAATTGCTGTTTTTTATATTCGTTTAGCATTACAAAGTATTAGGCTTGTTATTATGATTGTAACATACGCATCATTTCATGACTATATGTTATTTTATAATATTAGGCCATCTGCTTTTAGCAGCCCATCTACTATTTTTACTTGTAATCATAATTATAACTTTATCCAACTTATTTTATACTATATGGTAGTTAGCGTGCCTGGAGTAATTATTTATTTTATGTATGAGATTTTACACTTATTTTTTGTTGTAACGTCCCAAACTATCTCCTTTTTTGCAATTATTTTTTGGTTATTTTTATTTTTATACACTTTCTTCTTTATGTCTAAGGTTGAGGCTTATTTCTTGTCTCGAAGAGAGTATCGTAAAGCGCTTTGAAACGCTGTTCATAAGGTTAAGTAGGTTTAAGGGCACTAAGTTTTATTAATGCGTTAGCTTAATTAGCGCACTTAAGTTATATTGAGTGGTGCCGGTGTTACATAGTTTTATTTTAAAAAAAAATTTTTTAAGAGCTGTTAAATCCGGATTTTATATGGATTTTTTTTATAAAAAATTTTGCGAGGTTTTTGTTAGGAATGCTTTAATCTGTGCTTCTTATATATTTGGTGAAAAATATATGATAGAGTTTATTACAAAGCTGTCTGTAGATAAGGTTATTACGTCTTTTTTAAATTTTCAAGATGCGACACAAGCTGAGAAGTCAAAGCTCTTTTTTCAGGTCTTGACTACTCTGTTCTATTTTGTTGCCTTATTGCTAGCCTTTTATGTTTTGTATTTGTAGTGTATTATCATTAATATTAAGGCGTTACAACGCTATAAATAGATACCATACCTAATTTTAGTTATTAAAACTGTTACAATATGTTTATTTGCTATTGGCACGCGCGGAACTTTACCAAGGTATAGGTTCGATCAACTTACACAATTAAATTGAAAACACTTTATTTTTGTTTGGTTATTTTTTTTTTATTATAGTGTGTTGTTTCATATTATTTTTTAATTTTTTTTTTTGTACCGTAACTGAGATAGTAATAGTTTACTGTACTGTACCACTCACTAACTTAGTAGTCTAATAGGATTTCGCAATTGTTTATTATATTAGAATTTCAGAGTATTGTTATCGTAGATTTGGCTATTACGTAGAGGCGCTTTGGAGAAACGCGCTTGGCATCAAGATAAACCCATTTAGAAAGACAAGACTTAATACTTTATTAGTTGCACAATGACTTCTTGCGATCTCAGTCGGAACCACCGTTTATGCCGAATTCATGGTTCAGTTTGATTATACAACTTTTTGGTTTATAGATCGTGCGTACGTAGCGTTTTCGGACACATCGTTTGTACACGTTTTACCTCCGCATGTTGTAGATGTCCTTACCTACAAGGTAAGCACTTTACTAACAACACTAGCTAGCTATCATTTATTCCCCCTGTTGTGGTCTAATTTTATTACAACTGTTCTAGTATCCTTCTTCTTTTATAATAAGTTGGGACTAGAGGGTTTTTTCAAAATTAACGCATTTGGTGTTTGCCTGTTTTGAGTTGCGTTAGCTTTAGAGTTTAAGTATTTTGTTTACCTGGGTGGAGAGTATACCGTTATGTTTGGTGAGTTCAATTTAGTTAACAATTGCTACCCTGTCGTAATATCTTTATTTATTGATAAGCTGTCGTATAGTTTCGCCTTTTTAACAATGTCTATTGCGGTTTTTGTCTATTTTTATACTTATTGTTATTTTAGGTATGAGCCTAGCGTTGAGAGGCTGGTAACATTATTACTGCTTTTTGTAAATAGTATGATTTTGTTAGTTTTATCTGGTAACTTAGTGGTCTTGTTCTTAGGTTGAGAGCTTATTGGGGTAACTTCTTTTTTTTTAATTAACTTTTGGGGTACACGTATCAACACGCTAAAGTCTGCCCTTAAAGCTTTAGTTTTTAATAAGGTTAGTGATAGTTTTATTTTAGCGGCCCTGATTTTAACTTATGGGGTTTTTAATACTGCTGATATTTTGACTATATGTAATAGCGTTCCTTACTATACAACATGCTATGTGGATTTAGGTTTTATGGAGGTTAGGTCCTTAGATGTAGTTAGTTTTTTACTTTTAGTGGCTGCGTTTATTAAGTCTGCCCAATTTGGATTTCACTTATGGTTACCCGACTCTATGGAGGCTCCTGCTCCAGCTTCTGCACTAATTCATTCGGCTACTTTGGTATCAGCAGGTATTTTTTTAATTTTACGACTTGCGCCGTTATTTGAGCTTTCAATATTATCGTCTACATTAATTCCATTTATGGGTGCTGTGACTGCGTTCTATGGTGGAGTAGTTTCCGCTGTTCAAACAGATGTTAAGAAAATTCTAGCCTACTCGACAATTAGCCATTGTGGTTTTATGGTTTTGTTATCGGCAACTTTTAATTTAGATCTTGTGTTGATTTATTTATATGTTCATGGTTTTTTTAAAGCGTTGTTATTCCTTTCTGCTGGAAGTGTTATGAGGTTTTTTAAGTGCCAAGATTTCAGGTATATGGGTTCAGCTTATAAATATTTACCAGTAGAGTGTATTATTTCAATTTTTGGATTTTGGCACCTTAGTGGAGGTCCATTATCGTTTGGATACATTGCTAAACATTATATTATTACAAGTATTTCGGGTAATACTGCTTTTACTATTTTTTTAATGGTTAATGTTATTTTAAGTATTTTAGCTAGTATTTTGTACTCATCTAGGTTTGTATATTTTGTATACTTTGATTTTAAAAAAGCCAAAAAGTCTATTTATGCTGAGCATTCAGCACGGACACTTTTTTCTAAATACTTCACTTTATCTAGTAGGGCTGGTTCATTAATCTTGGTTTGTAACTATGTTTTTGTTATTTTTATGTGTACGTACCTTACATCGATTTGGGGACCAAGCACGGTACATAGCCCCAACACGTATAATATTGCAACAGCGGCTAGTACTCCGCTAGCTGAGGAGATTTCGTCAGCAGGGCTAAGTATTTTGCACCCTATTATTGTAATTAACTATATTGCCTTTATAGCGTTTTGGTGTCTAATTTTTACTAACTTTAGAAAAACAATGTATCCTGAGCAAGACATTTTGGTTCTGTTATTTACTGGTACTGTGTTAGTTGTATTTATGTCAGGAACATTTTTTAGCAGTCTTATTGGAGACCTAATAGTAGAGCACTTGTTTTGAGACACAAATAGCTCTTTGTAACTACTTAAACCCTTAAGCGGGTTGTAGTTTATTATGAATATCGCAAAACTAGATACACTTGCTAGGCCGTACTTTTCGCTAAGTATTAGCTCACTAGTTAATTATGTTACTACGCTGTCAGTCAGCTTTCACGACCTTCCATCTCTTTTTGGATTTATGATCTTTGCGGTTATTTTATCTCAACTTGTTAGTGGTACAATGCTCTCGTTCAGCTTAATTCCAGAGGGAATGTACATTCCTATTGCCCGTGAGGAGGAGGATTTAGAGGACCTTTTTATTGATGATTTTTTTTGGTTACATGAGCGTGGTGTTGATTATATTTTTATTTTCTCCTACTTACACTTATTCCGTAAATTTTACTTACAGTTATTTGATTATGAGAACAAGGCGTCTTGGAGAAGTGGTGTTTTTGTATTTATTGTCTTTCAAGTTGTCGTATTCCTCGGTCTAGTACTATGTTGTACCCACTTGAGTGAGATTACTTTAACAATTGCAGCTAATATTATGCACACATTTTTTGGTTTTTATGGTAAACCTTACTGGTGGATCTTTACAGATAGGCAATTAAATACAGATACATTAGTGAGGTTAGCTTATGCTCATTATTTATCAGCATTCTACTTGACCTTTATTGCAGCACTACATAGTTTTGATATGCACTATGATTGAAAAACTGAGTCAACCCGCGATGGAATTTTTAGCGACTTATCTTGGTGGAACGAAGTTCTTCTTATGGAGATTGGAGCAACTATTGAGATGTTATTACTTTGTACTTTTATTTGTATGTTTATGTATCATGAGCCTGAGTCATTATCTTACGAGATTTTTATGTGGGGTGATATTGGTATTGTTAATGACGTTAGGTTTTCTGGAGTAGCCCCTCATTGGTACTTTAGGCCTTTTATGGCTTGGTTATTGGTATGCCCGCACCACAAGACTGGTATTTTTGGTTTATTATTTCTTTTTGTTGCTTTAATGTACCAACCAAATATTCATGGTTATGATGATAATGAGGGTATGGATGATTCAACTATCTTATTATGGTGGCCTGTTATTAAACGTAACTCATTACCAACTGAGCCGTCAAAATGTATTTCATTAAATATGTACAAACAACTACTATATACGTGGTTTTTAATGTGCGCGCTATATACTACATCATTCCTACCGTACGGTAAATTTTATAATAGGTTAGGTGGTAATGTCGCGATGCTTTATTCTTATATGTTTGTGTATGTTTATTTAAGCTGTGCACCACTAAGAAATCCTCATTGAGAGCAACTTATTAACACAAGAATTGATCTTTGGGCTATTGAGGCTGAATTAAGGTCAGGGCGTTACTGGAAGGATGTTTACCTAGACTATCGTTTAAACAAGTTTAACTTGTTACGATAATATTATATAATAGTTAGTGGTTGATTTTTATTTGTTTATTTTCTTAATGTTTGCCTTGAATAAATTTATTATCCGTTTAATTTTAGAGTTTATTGTACCGTCTCATATGTTTAATTTATTTTCAAAGAAAATGTACGAGATTTCAAACTTACGTTCTGTAATTGCAACACTTAGCTACTGCAGTTTTAGGAATAAAGTTCTTACAACGATTTAATGCGTTTGGTACTTATTATTTTTAGTATAAATATTTAAGTAATTTAAATATGATTATGGTTTTGGCTTAACGCTAACTAAATGCCTAACATATGCAAGTTAATTATTATATTTATTGGGGTAGTTGAGTATTATCACATAATTTAGTGTAATATGCAAGTACAACTTTAAATAAATATAGCGTAAAGGTGAGTAATTTATAAAAGTTATCGTGCTAACTTTTTGGATAAAAAGGTAAGAGCTGTAATGTAGTGCGTAGTGCGCAAAATTATGTAGAGCTTATATAGCAACGAGGTAGGCTTAGTAAACCAACCCGTGTAGTACGCAACTTTTATTACATAGTAAATTGAGCCTATAGCTTGGTTAATGATGTGTAGCTGAATTGAGAGAGTAGTCAGTCACATAAGGTATGAAAACAACCTTACTTTTAGCAGCAGTGGGGAATTCTGGACAATGTACGTAAGTATGATCTGGCAATTTAGTGCAGGTGATGAAGGTTATGGTAATCGTAAAGCCTAGGAGTATTTTTGAATATTGATGTCTATATACTATAAGTTATGGCTAATACATGTGCCAGCAGCTGCGGTAATACATGAGTAACGAGCGTTATCCATCTTAATTGGGTGTATAGCATGCGTAGGCGGTTATTTATATACAATTTACAATAACAAGCGTTTTGAGAATGTTGTATATTAAGTATCTAAGAGTTTTTGCGAAGTTACTAACATTTATAAGTTAGTGATTAAATACAAATAGCTTGTAGGGATTTCCGAAAGTGAAGACAAGTAACTAGCAATAACTGACGCTAATGCATTAAAGTATGGCCTTCGAGAAGGATTAGACAACCTAGTAGTCCATACCCTAAAATATGAATACCAGATGAGTAAAGTTCATCTAAGCTAACGCGAAAGTATTCCACCTGGGTAGTAAAAGAAATTATTTTTTTAAATAAAGGTCTGAAACTTAATTAAATTGGCGGGAATCTGTACAAATGGTGGAGTATGTGGTTTAATTCGATAATCCGCGAAAAACCTTACCGAATGTTCAAGCTTATGGTTACTAATAACTAAAACTTAGAAAAGTACTATAAGTTTAAGGTATTGCATGGCTGTCGTCAGTTCGTGTTGTGAAATGTAGGATTTGGTTCTCCAACGAACGCAACCCTTATGCGTAATATTAAATTACTTAATTAACTCTTAAGCATTTTTTTACGCAGATTAGGTTTGGTTTAGTTTTTTAGCTAGGCCACTCTTTTATAGGAAAAGGCTGAAGTCAAGTCCTTATGGTCTATGTACATCGGGCTACACACGTACTACAATGGTAAAAACAAAAAGAAACGACAGCGTAAGCTAGAGTTAACCTTTAAAAATTACCTTAGTTCAGATTGTATTTTGAAACTTAAATACATGAAGCTGAAATCATTAGTAATCGTAGATAATGATGCTACGGTGAATGAAAAGTCAGATTTTGCACACACCGCCCATCACGCCCGGAGAGTTTTTGAGGCCGTTATAACAAAAAATTTTACATCACAATACTTTAATTTTTTTTTTAAAGTGAGGAAGGGCTAGTATTTAAAGTTTTAGGTATTAGAATTAGTTCGTGCAATTTTTTGTTAGATGGTAGCCTAAGTAATTTGGGTGAAGTTGACACAAGGTATTTCTAGGGGAACCTGGAGATTGAGTAAATATTTTAGTTCGCAATAAATTATTATTGCGAAGACCCTATTATGAAGTAAGGGTCTTATAACTGGGGTGCTTACCTCAAAGCTAAATATTACAAAACTTTAAAGTGAATTAGTATCGTGAGAGAATGGTGAAAAGAATTCCTAGATGAATTTTAAAAGAATTTGAAACCTAATGTTGTGTGCAGCCATAATTTATTGTTATGGTGTACCTTTTGTATAATGAGCTAGTTAGTTTATTGTTGTAGCAAGCTTACGTAATTAACTAGGCGTACTGAAAAGGTTTTAAGTTACAGCAATAAGACCCGAAGCTAAGTGATCTAACCATGGCTAGGTTGATTAATTTTTTCTAAATTATGAGGACCGAACTTATAAATGTTGCAATATTTTAAGATAAGCTATGGTTAGGGGTGAAAGGCTAATCAAACTTAGTGATAGCTGGTTTTCTGCGAAACCTATTGAGGTAGGGATAAGTTTAGCTATGTTATAAAGGTAATTAAGTATGGCCGCGGATTAGTTTTTTCAAACTACTGTAACGCTATAGAGATATGAATTTTATAGATAAGTATAACTTTATCAGACATTAGGCGCTAAGGTCTAATGTCAAGAGGGAAACAGCCCAGACTAAATACTAAAGCTTATAAATAACCTTAAGTCGAATACCCTGAAATTTTGTATTTCTAAGAAGTAGGCTTGGAGGCAGCCATCTTTTAAAGAAAGCGTAATAGCTCATTAGAAAAAAATACTAGAGTGATATGTAGTAACTAATTTGAGGGTTTATAATAAAAAAATTAGGGATATGCTGAAGTAATAGACCGCGGTTACGTGGTGGTAGCAGAATGATTTGTTGACTGTTGAAGATAAATGGGTACATTTGTTGGAAGTATCAAATTTATATATACTAGTATGAGTAATAGACATGCTGTTAGAAACAGCAATCGCCAATAGCTTTAGGGTTGTACTGATTAGATAATCTTACAGTATGTAAACGGTTTCTTAAGTTAAGATAAGATTGTAACTTATGAGTAGTTGTATATTTCGGCAATAAAGTTTTTTTTAAATTTTTATATTAAAGTGTTTTTATATTTAAGCGCTTTATATGTATTGTCCTGGAAATAGTATACATAATACACCGTACTAACATAAACACATATAAGCTGCTTGAGTAAAGTAAGGCGTAAGGGTTAATGATATTAAAGGAACTCGGCAAATTGACTCTGTAACTTCGGGATAAGGAGATCTGTATTAGAATAATAAAGTAGGGGGTAGCGACTGTTTATCAAAAACATAAGACTTTGCTAAATTTAATAATGATGTATAAAGTCTGACATCTGCCCGGTGCCGTAAAGTGAAAATTAATGAGTTACCTTATTGATATAAACTCCGGTAAACGGCGGTCGTAACTCTGACGATCCTAAGGTAGCGAAATTCCTTGGCAGGTAAGTTCTGTCCCGCACGAATGATGTAACGACTGCCCCGCTGTCTCTAATATCACCCCTATGAAATTGAATTAGTTGTGAAGATGCGACTCGGTATAGCTAGACGGAAAGACCCTATACACCTTTACTATAACCTACTTAGTGAAAGTTTCTTTAAAAAATTAGAAGGTCCTATACTGCTACTAATTAATATCAAGAACTTACAAGCGTTATTAATGAAATGGGAATTGAGTTAATGTATAAGTAGGAAGGTAGTTTGGCTGGGGCGGCGTCCTTCTAAAAAGTAACGAAGGATTGTAGATAGCTTTACTTAATAAATACGTTTATAAGTATATTAGAATAAATATGTAAAGCTTGATTAAAGTACAAACAAGTATTTTAAGGGTAATGTTTGCCTATTATATTGAACCGATTTTTTACCTAGGTATATAAATCGATCTACGAATAAAAGGTACGTTAGGGATAACAGGCTTATGAATTTTGAGAGTCCATATCAATAAATTCGTTTGGCACCTCGATGTCGACTCATCGCATCCTAGTGGCGAATAAACTACTAAGGGTTCGGCTGTTCGCCGATTAAAGCGGTACGTGAGTTGGGTTCAGAGCGTCGTGAGACAGGTTGGTCCCTATCTACTATACCATATACACACTTTATAAGCTCTTACTTTAGTACGAGAGGACTAGGAAGGGTTAGCCGCTGGTGTTAAAATTATCTTAAATGGTACTGTTTTATAGCTACGCTAATTATCGATAATAGCTAGTATGATAGCTAGAAGCGATTTTATATAAGTGTGTAATAGTTTTAAATGAATTATTTTTTATGACTTAGGTTACTTATATTATTAGAAATAGTGTGAATGGGTGCCAAGTTTAAAAACTAAATAATAAATCGCATTAGGCGGATACCTATAGTTTTGTATTATACGTTAATTATAGACAGTAATTAGGGTTAAGGGTTTTTTTCTTTATAATCCCTAAGTTTTTAGTATTAAGGGGAAGTAAAACATTATAGTACCCTTAATTATATAAATCAATTGAGATTAGATGTAGTGGTGAGCGATCTAATAGCTAAAAGAATCTAAGCTTAGTACTTTGGAATAAGTAGCATAATTGGGTGATAGCCCCATAAAGCTAAACTGTTTTATTTTGTAGTTGTATAAACCTACAATATTTAGTATAAATATTTAATTAATTTAAATATGATTATGGTTTTGGCTTAACGCTAACTAAATGCCTAACATATGCAAGTTAATTATTATATTTATTGGGGTAGTTGGGTATTATAACATAATCTAGTGTAATGTGCAAGTACAGCTTTAAATAAATATAGCGTAAAGGTGAGTAATTTATAAAAGTTATCGTGCTAACTTTTTGGATAAAAAGGTAAGAGCTGTAATATAGTGCGCAGTGCGCAAAATTACGTAGAGCTTATATAGCAACGAGGAGGGCTTAGTAAACCAACCCGTGTAGTACGCAACTTTTATTACATAGTAAATTGAGTCTACGGCTTGGTTAATGATGTGTAGCTGAATTGAGAGAGTAGTCAGTCACATAAGGTATGAAAACAACCTTACTTTTAGCAGCAGTGGGGAATTCTGGACAATGTACGTAAGTATGATCTGGCAATTTAGTGCAGGTGATGAAGGTTATGGTAATCGTAAAGCCTAGGAGTATTTTTGAATATTGATGTCTATATACTATAAGTTATGGCTAATACATGTGCCAGCAGCTGCGGTAATACATGAGTAACGAGCGTTATCCATCTTAATTGGGTGTATAGCATGCGTAGGCGGTTATTTATATACAATTTACAATAACAAGCGTTTTGAGAATGTTGTATATTAAGTATCTAAGAGTTTTTGCGAAGTTACTAACATTTATAAGTTAGTGATTAAATACAAATAGCTTGTAGGGATTTCCGAAAGTGAAGACAAGTAACTAGCAATAACTGACGCTAATGCATTAAAGTATGGCCTTCGAGAAGGATTAGACAACCTAGTAGTCCATACCCTAAAATATGAATACCAGATGAGTAAAGTTCATCTAAGCTAACGCGAAAGTATTCCACCTGGGTAGTAAAAGAAATTATTTTTTTAAATAAAGGTCTGAAACTTAATTAAATTGGCGGGAATCTGTACAAATGGTGGAGTATGTGGTTTAATTCGATAATCCGCGAAAAACCTTACCGAATGTTCAAGCTTATGGTTACTAATAACTAAAACTTAGAAAAGTACTATAAGTTTAAGGTATTGCATGGCTGTCGTCAGTTCGTGTTGTGAAATGTAGGATTTGGTTCTCCAACGAACGCAACCCTTATGCGTAATATTAAATTACTTAATTAACTCTTAAGCATTTTTTTACGCAGATTAGGTTTGGTTTAGTTTTTTAGCTAGGCCACTCTTTTATAGGAAAAGGCTGAAGTCAAGTCCTTATGGTCTATGTACATCGGGCTACACACGTACTACAATGGTAAAAACAAAAAGAAACGACAGCGTAAGCTAGAGTTAACCTTTAAAAATTACCTTAGTTCAGATTGTATTTTGAAACTTAAATACATGAAGCTGAAATCATTAGTAATCGTAGATAATGATGCTACGGTGAATGAAAAGTCAGATTTTGCACACACCGCCCATCACGCCCGGAGAGTTTTTGAGGCCGTTATAACAAAAAATTTTACATCACAATACTTTAATTTTTTTTTTAAAGTGAGGAAGGGCTAGTATTTAAAGTTTTAGGTATTAGAATTAGTTCGTGCAATTTTTTGTTAGATGGTAGCCTAAGTAATTTGGGTGAAGTTGACACAAGGTATTTCTAGGGGAACCTGGAGATTGAGTAAATATTTTAGTTCGCAATAAATTATTATTGCGAAGACCCTATTATGAAGTAAGGGTCTTATAACTGGGGTGCTTACCTCAAAGCTAAATATTACAAAACTTTAAAGTGAATTAGTATCGTGAGAGAATGGTGAAAAGAATTCCTAGATGAATTTTAAAAGAATTTGAAACCTAATGTTGTGTGCAGCCATAATTTATTGTTATGGTGTACCTTTTGTATAATGAGCTAGTTAGTTTATTGTTGTAGCAAGCTTACGTAATTAACTAGGCGTACTGAAAAGGTTTTAAGTTACAGCAATAAGACCCGAAGCTAAGTGATCTAACCATGGCTAGGTTGATTAATTTTTTCTAAATTATGAGGACCGAACTTATAAATGTTGCAATATTTTAAGATAAGCTATGGTTAGGGGTGAAAGGCTAATCAAACTTAGTGATAGCTGGTTTTCTGCGAAACCTATTGAGGTAGGGATAAGTTTAGCTATGTTATAAAGGTAATTAAGTATGGCCGCGGATTAGTTTTTTCAAACTACTGTAACGCTATAGAGATATGAATTTTATAGATAAGTATAACTTTATCAGACATTAGGCGCTAAGGTCTAATGTCAAGAGGGAAACAGCCCAGACTAAATACTAAAGCTTATAAATAACCTTAAGTCGAATACCCTGAAATTTTGTATTTCTAAGAAGTAGGCTTGGAGGCAGCCATCTTTTAAAGAAAGCGTAATAGCTCATTAGAAAAAAATACTAGAGTGATATGTAGTAACTAATTTGAGGGTTTATAATAAAAAAATTAGGGATATGCTGAAGTAATAGACCGCGGTTACGTGGTGGTAGCAGAATGATTTGTTGACTGTTGAAGATAAATGGGTACATTTGTTGGAAGTATCAAATTTATATATACTAGTATGAGTAATAGACATGCTGTTAGAAACAGCAATCGCCAATAGCTTTAGGGTTGTACTGATTAGATAATCTTACAGTATGTAAACGGTTTCTTAAGTTAAGATAAGATTGTAACTTATGAGTAGTTGTATATTTCGGCAATAAAGTTTTTTTTAAATTTTTATATTAAAGTGTTTTTATATTTAAGCGCTTTATATGTATTGTCCTGGAAATAGTATACATAATACACCGTACTAACATAAACACATATAAGCTGCTTGAGTAAAGTAAGGCGTAAGGGTTAATGATATTAAAGGAACTCGGCAAATTGACTCTGTAACTTCGGGATAAGGAGATCTGTATTAGAATAATAAAGTAGGGGGTAGCGACTGTTTATCAAAAACATAAGACTTTGCTAAATTTAATAATGATGTATAAAGTCTGACATCTGCCCGGTGCCGTAAAGTGAAAATTAATGAGTTACCTTATTGATATAAACTCCGGTAAACGGCGGTCGTAACTCTGACGATCCTAAGGTAGCGAAATTCCTTGGCAGGTAAGTTCTGTCCCGCACGAATGATGTAACGACTGCCCCGCTGTCTCTAATATCACCCCTATGAAATTGAATTAGTTGTGAAGATGCGACTCGGTATAGCTAGACGGAAAGACCCTATACACCTTTACTATAACCTACTTAGTGAAAGTTTCTTTAAAAAATTAGAAGGTCCTATACTGCTACTAATTAATATCAAGAACTTACAAGCGTTATTAATGAAATGGGAATTGAGTTAATGTATAAGTAGGAAGGTAGTTTGGCTGGGGCGGCGTCCTTCTAAAAAGTAACGAAGGATTGTAGATAGCTTTACTTAATAAATACGTTTATAAGTATATTAGAATAAATATGTAAAGCTTGATTAAAGTACAAACAAGTATTTTAAGGGTAATGTTTGCCTATTATATTGAACCGATTTTTTACCTAGGTATATAAATCGATCTACGAATAAAAGGTACGTTAGGGATAACAGGCTTATGAATTTTGAGAGTCCATATCAATAAATTCGTTTGGCACCTCGATGTCGACTCATCGCATCCTAGTGGCGAATAAACTACTAAGGGTTCGGCTGTTCGCCGATTAAAGCGGTACGTGAGTTGGGTTCAGAGCGTCGTGAGACAGGTTGGTCCCTATCTACTATACCATATACACACTTTATAAGCTCTTACTTTAGTACGAGAGGACTAGGAAGGGTTAGCCGCTGGTGTTAAAATTATCTTAAATGGTACTGTTTTATAGCTACGCTAATTATCGATAATAGCTAGTATGATAGCTAGAAGCGATTTTATATAAGTGTGTAATAGTTTTAAATGAATTATTTTTTATGACTTAGGTTACTTATATTATTAGAAATAGTGTGAATGGGTGCCAAGTTTAAAAACTAAATAATAAATCGCATTAGGCGGATACCTATAGTTTTGTATTATACGTTAATTATAGACAGTAATTAGGGTTAAGGGTTTTTTTCTTTATAATCCCTAAGTTTTTAGTATTAAGGGGAAGTAAAACATTATAGTACCCTTAATTATATAAATCAATTGAGATTAGATGTAGTGGTGAGCGATCTAATAGCTAAAAGAATCTAAGCTTAGTACTTTGGAATAAGTAGCATAATTGGGTGATAGCCCCATAAAGCTAAACTGTTTTATTTTGGAGTCGCATGACCCATAAGATAAATGTAACAAATCTTCTACAAATAAATAGTTAAATCCTTGTAGCCTTTAAGTTAGTGCCTGTTAGGTACCCTAATTAAAAGTGTTGTCCTGATTAGGCATGTCTCCTGTAGTAGTGTTAAAATAAAAAGTGTTTAAGACCTTACTGAAGTTTAAAAGCTTAGTCATGACCTATTCTATTTCTACATCTTATTTATCCTCCAAAGAGTTTTTATTTTTTGTTGGGGTAATGATGATGGTTGTAATTTACCACCTAACCTACTGGTTAGTTGTTATTAGTTACGCTTATAATGGTGTAATTTAATATCTAATGTATCTGTATAAGGTACTATTATAGTAAACCTCTGCATTTCGAGAGTTTTATTTTTGTAACCTACCGCTGGTTATATGTTTTTCCTAGTGTTCCCACAGATATGTTGTTAACTGTACTGAATTTCATCAAAAATGCGCTTGTAAGCCTGCCAGTCGCTTTTTATGTTCTGGTAACCTCACTTTTAAAACCTTTATTTGAGGGAAAATCTGAGGTATTACTTTTAGAGGGAGAAACTTCCTCGATTATCGAGAATATTAAATCTAAACTTAGAAGCTCTATTAAAACTATCGGATACCAAGTCGTCTACTCCCCTGTTTCATTACTTAACTATGTTTTTAAAAATTGCATTACATTTTATAAAAATATTGTCCACTACTACGTTAATTTCTATAAAAGAGGGCGCTCTATCCGTACGCTATTTCCTGCATACCAAGATATTACAATTAATAGAGTCATGAAGGTTGTTGTAACAGGGTTCACTGGTGAAAAATTTAGCTATTTTAATGCTTTTAAGCTTGTAGTCAAATTTACTGTAAAGTGGTCTGTATCACTCTTTTTAGCCTCGTTTGTTGCAATTATTCTTTATGCACTCAGAGATGTTCCTGTCAATAAATTCCTATTTATATGTATGTCTGTAGGATTTTTTACGTACTTATTAATTTCTGGATTTGTATTCTTTTTAAAAAAGTACAAATACAGTAAGTATACTACAGCTATGCACAGGTATTGGAGGCGTACATTATCTATTTTTTGGTTATTAGAGGGATTTTTATTTTGTGTATTCTTGTATCTTGCTATTTTTTCAAGCCAAGAGCCTTTTTTTGGTTACGATAATCCTCAATTTATGAAAGATTATACATATCCTTGGAGGCTATTTACACAGGAAATATCAATGCTTATCTTTATTATTATTATAATGCGGTATGCGCTTGTTAGGCTTAAAGATATCGCACCTTTTAAACTATACACTATTATTCTGACAGTAACATTATTATTTTTAAGCATGGCCTGGGGTGAGTTTTATCAGTTTTATTATATTCTGAATCATTATAACGCTTTAGATTGAGTTTTTGATGAAGACACAAATACGTGAGCCTTAGATTACGAAACTAAAAAAACACGTATATTGTTGCATTTTATCACTATTTGTGTGGTGGCTAAGTTTTGGCATTTCGCCTTTATATTAATTTTTTGGATGTTTTCAGTATCACGCTGAATTCAGTCGGAGAGGGTTCATTACTCTTTATTTAGTTCTAATTTACAAAACTTTATTATTTTATATCTATTAAATTGGATTGTTATGTACCCTTGATTTAAATATGCGTTTAGGAGGCATTTATATAAGAATTATACGTGAATGTACACTAATTTTAGAAATACAGGTAGTCGTATTTTCTTTATAGATTTAGTTAATTATGGCTCTACTATACTAGAGTCTATTAATCCCTTTAGCTACCCAATTATTTTACATGTTATTTACGGTTACTTTTATTCGTGCTGGAACGGTACCGGAGCTGTATTTAGCGTAGATGGTTACTTAAACTTCTTAGGTAGATATGCCCTTACTGGTGAGTACTAGTTTGTATTATTATATGAAAGTTTTATCTATACGTAATATTATTATAGTAGCCTTAGTTGTAGTAGTCGTTCTTTTAGCATTTGATATATATACTACAATTATAAACTATCATATTATAATCTATTTAACATTAGTTACTTTACCTATAACTAGCTTAGCTAAGCAAGGAGTCTCCTTACCCTTTTTATTGTTTATTCAGTTTTTTTGGGCGGCTTTAAGTGTATGGGTTGTTAGTTATTTTCCGTTATTTAATTTTATTGACCTATCTTGTAGTGCAGCGTACACTTTAGTTGACGTTGTAGTTTGGTAGACTTTTCATTGTGTATATAGCAATGACCTACGTGTACTACTATATAGTTAGTACACCCTGGGCTTCTTGAAAGGTTTAAACACCGGGCTCATTCCCCGGATTGTACAGCGGTTCGATTCCCTGAAGAGGCAGTTTGTTTTACAGTCCTTGCAAAACATGTAGCTAACAGAGTAACTGTTTCTAATAAGGTGCCAAGGAAAACTCTAAATTTATAGAATTTATAATTATGCATACACCGTAGTTTAAGTAAGGGGTAATCGACGGAATAGCTATTAAGGCGCTATATTGTAGATTTATTAAGTTACCTTATAGTTAGTTTAATTCTGATTCACCTTATAGTAGTTGCATACTTATAACTGATGATACCCTATTAACTCCGCACTATAAATACGTCTTTAAACAAGCTATACTGTGCTAGTAACAAGTTGTAGCCCGCCGTATAGCACAACTTATTATGGGTATTAAATGCCGTATACCTTATTTATCTAATACCTTATTTATCTAATACCTTATTTATCTAATACCTTATTTATCTAATACCTTATTTATCTAATACCTTATTTATCTAATACCTTATTTATCTAATACCTTATTTATC
>Ga0209771_1000673_pt1 | contig 22658 bp, 18 predicted proteins | sample SaaInl59LU_5_DNA_FD_184639 | JGI IMG/M metagenome (GOLD analysis project Ga0209771, IMG submission 184639) | Marine microbial communities from expanding oxygen minimum zones in the Saanich Inlet - ESP_59LU_5_DNA (SPAdes) (version 2) | ecosystem: Environmental > Aquatic > Marine > Intertidal zone... | reverse complement strand
GACACCCGGCGCCTACGCAGAATATATCGCCGTGCCATTCGATCACAACCTAGTCTACCTACCCGACTCACTCTCACCCGCTATTGCCGCGGGTTTGGGCTGCAGGGTAACAACTGCATGGCACGCACTCACTGATCGCGCGGAGCTTAGGGCGGGCGAGTGGTTGGCCATTCATGGCACCGGTGGTGTCGGCCTATCGGCACTGCTATTGGCTAAGATGCTAGGTGCCCGCGTTGTCGTAGTCGATATTGCGGATGACAAATTGGAGTACGCTCGAAAACTGGGGGCCGATGCAACCGTCAATGCAGCCACAAGCGACCCGGCAGCTATGATTCGCGAGATGACAGGCGGCGGCGCACAGGTTTCGATAGAGGCCATGGGAATAGAGGCCACTACCAATGCCTCAGTCGAGTGCCTTGCAACACTGGGACGCCATGTGCACATAGGTATGCCTTCCGGCAGTGGGATGATGCAGCTGAATATGCGGGCCATCTACAGCAAACAGCTCTCATTCTTCGGCACTCGCGGTATGCCCGCGTGGAAGTACCCAAGCCTACTTGGCATGATTGAGCGTGGACAAGTCGATATAAACCCCTTGGTTGCTCGCGAAATCGCCCTATCACAAGCCAGTGACGAGCTGCGTGCAATGAGCGGTTTAACCCCGCCCGGTACAGCGGTCATAACCAACTTCAAAGCCTAGGGCTAAACGTCAACGCTCGCCCCACCTAGCGGCATTCAATTCAAGGTGGGATGATTACCGAGCGACACTTCACCCCGCACTCGGCCAAAAAATATTAACGCCCTCAATACAAAACGCATCGAGGCTAGGTCGCTTTAATCGCTTGAACACTCCCCACCAAATTCGCTAATATACTGTAATTATATACAGTATTGAGTATTCATATGTCTGTGATTTTTTTGGCTGACGCGCGTGTAAGCGAGCAATCTTTAGCGATCCCTATGCTGGTCGAACGCGTTGCTGCAGGCTTTCCGTCACCGGCGCAAGACTATGTGGAGTCGCGGCTTGATCTTAATGAGCTCTGTATTAAGCACCCCGCCGCTACATTTTTTGTGCGCGTAGACGGTGACTCGATGACCAGTCTGCTTTTCCCCAACGACATCCTAGTGGTTGATCGCTCACTAAAACCGGCACATGGCGACTGTGTAATCGCATCGATTAACGGCGAGATGACCGTTAAGACGCTGGAGTTAAAACCCCGGGTTAGGCTCGTACCACAGAACCCCCGCTATGCGCCTATCGTGCCAAATGAGGGCGAGGACCTGCAGGTCTTTGGTGTCGTCACCAATGTTGTACGGGCACTTCGATAATGCCTATCTTCGCACTGTGCGACGTCAATAACTTCTACGTCTCATGTGAACGGCTGTTCCGGCCAGACCTTGAGGGTGTGCCAATGGTGGTGCTATCAAACAATGACGGTTGCGCAGTGGCACGCAGTGCTGAAGTTAAAGCGATGGGTGTCAAGATGGGGACGCCGCGCTTTCAGATAGCCGATCTAATCGACGAACATAATATTATCTGCTTTTCGTCAAACTACACGCTCTACGCGGATATCTCGCAGCGCGTTATGCAGACGCTTGAATCGCTGTCACCGCGTGTGGAGGTCTATAGCATTGACGAGGCATTCTGTGATCTAACCGGTGTCGGTACTCATCACTCACTGGAGCACTGGGGTAGGACCGCACGTGAACAGGTCGCACGCGATGTGGGGATGCCAATATGCGTGGGGATAGCCCCAACCAAAACACTGGCGAAACTGGCCAACAACGGCGCCAAGAAGTATCCGGCCACGCGCGGGGTGGTTGATCTAAGCTCACCCGAACGCCAAGAGAAATTAATGCGCATAACCGATATTGGCGACGTCTGGGGCGTGGGCCGAAAGCACTCCGAGCGTCTAAACAATATGGGCATTAACACCGCATGGGATTTAGCTCAGGCTGACCCTAAATGGATTCGTAAACAGTTTAGCGTTGTACTAGAGCGTACCCTGCTGGAACTGCGCGGTACCTCCACAATACAGCTGGAGCCTGTCCAAGCAAACAAACAGCAGATTGTCTGCTCACGCAGTTTTGGCAACCGTGTAACAGAACTTGCAGTGGCACAGCAGGCGATCGCTAAGTTCACCACGCGCGCAGCAGAAAAACTGCGTAAAGATGGTCAGTTCTGCAAATCACTGACCGTCTTTATACGCACCAGTCCTTTTGCTAAATCCGACCCACAACACGCCGCGTCGCTTAGCACCAGATTCGTAACACCCACAGACGATACCAGCAGCATGCTACGCGCAGCACGAACGCTGATAACTCGCATATGGAAAAGCGGTTACGCCTACGCCAAAGCCGGTGTTTTCCTATCGGACTTCAGCGATACAGCGGTACAACAGACGGATCTTTTCTGCGCCGATTCACAACAAAGCTCGCGGCAAAAAAGACTCATGTCGACGGTCGATCAAATTAACCGTTCACGCACAGGGCTTATAAAGTTCGGCAGCCAGGGTGTAAACCGCGACTGGGAGATGAAACGTGAAAACCTATCACCGCGCTATACCACCTCATGGGCAGAACTTCCGCGGGTACGCTGACCAGACGACGAAAAAGCTCAGCCGAATTCCGGTGGAACTCACTCATCACTAAGCTCGGCAAAGTAAATTTAGAGATGAAGTGGCATTCATTTTGCTTTCATATAAGTTAGGGAGAATAACAGTATGAAGAATGAAACCTTGTATGTTGAAAATATGCGGAACACGGCATTGGAGCTGACACCAGAAGAGCTCGCCGCTGTGATTCAAGATGACCGCAACATTTTAAAACGAGCATCTGACTTTTGCGCGAAAACGCGCATGCGTGCAGCGCTAAGGTTGAATGTTTATCGCAGCATCATACTCGAGCGACAGACAAAGCGTTACGACTCAGTCTTTTAAACGCGACACCATCACGTGAGTGTCTAGCGAAGCATAAATGCCACCATGGCGGCCAATATGATTAAGTTGACCAATCCAATCGCAAGATTAACTCGCTGACGCAAGCTTATACGTTCTAAATACCTAATCATAATCAAATCGCTCTGACAGGATGCGTGAGCTATCAACCCCACGACTGATAAGGTAACTCTCCACAAAGTCCATCATGACTGATGGGCCGCACATAACAAAAACCCAGCTACTAAGCGCCTCTGCAGTAAACTCACTCTCTAATAAAGGTTCATCCACAAATCCCACTTTACCTTGCCAGTTATCATCGGGTTCGCAGACAACATAGACGGCCCCAACTGCATCTAGCTCTTCGCGATAGACAATCTGACTAGGGGAGCGATTGCCGTAAATCAACTTCACCGCTCGCGTATCCTTAGACAATTTTAGTTGTCGCAGTAGGCCAAGCATCGGCGCTATGCCCACGCCACCCGCGATAAGCGCTATGCCAGGCTCATCGCGATCATCCACATTCAAACTGCCATACGGGCCGTCAATATACGCACGCGTACCTGGCTTTATCTCTGCAAGAGATCCCGTGAAATCACCGAGTTCCTTAATAACAAAAGATATGTCAGGCCCCGCGGCTGGAGCCGATGCAATAGAAAATGGGTTCTCGTACAGGGAATATGAGCTATGACCGATATTAAGCCAAGCGAACTGCCCTGCTTGATACTCTAACCCTGCATGTCCCTGCGGCGTTAAACGAATACCCCATTGATGAGGGCTTAATCGCGTAATGGCGGAGACTGACCAGGCCTGTTTTCTCCTCCACAAAGGGACAATAAAGTAGCTGTAAAGTAACGAGACTAGAGCGAATGCCGATAATCCCAACCACAAAATACTCACAGGCGTTTGAGAGCCATAGCGACCTGCAAATAGTGTGTGGTGAAGTAGAAAAAGCACAATAAGGATGGCGAGAATACCGTGTAAGCGACGCCAAACTTCATATTTGTAGTCTAAATCAGAGCGCCAGACAGCCAACACAACCAGTGCAGGCAGTAAAAGAAAGGCGACTATTCCCGTCGCTATCTCTGTGAAATCAGAGGTAACACCCAACTGATGAGTCGGATCCCATGGCCGAGCCCCCCCACTGGGCGTGCTACTAAAAAGGAAGGGGTGCAATAAAGCCGCCGCGAGGGCAACACAGCCCATTACCCTATGAAAACGCATGGTAACATCCATGCCCACATGTCGAGACAACGCTTTAAAACGCCCCGAGAGCAGAAACTCCGCTAGGATAATTGAGAAGGAGAGCATTCCAAGCACCGAACCCAACTCGGCCCAGAATGGACGAGCAGGGCCACCAAATATCCACGACAAAGCCACAGGCGCTAAAACCAAAGAGAGGTAAACAACAATGAGCGTCAATCGTTTCATAGGTGTTGTGCCATCCTTTTAACGGTTGATTTGAATAGCAGTAGCGCAATCGAGGCGAGACAAAAAGAGTAAGAGTATAGGAATAACCGTTCGACTCAGTCAGGTTAGGCGTTCAAACCAAAGACCTATACGTTTAAATCCTCTCTACTCAACTTAGCATAGCCTGAGAATAAGGGGGCATTTAGCATTCAGACCCCAGTTGATCATGCAAGGGCTCAAAATCTTATTTTATTGATGTTTCATTAACCCAGAACCCGCTTGTCCATGCGTCCTATATGTTTATACTAGTTCCCAAAATAAGAATTACGGTAGAAACTATGCATTCAACCATCGGCATTTCAACAGCCGTATCGACAAACAAAGACCCCTCATTAGCCGCGCATGAATTAGCTAAACAGTTAGCCGATCCTGACATAGCCTTTGTTCTTTTCTTCTGTTCTGCGCACTACAATTTAGCCAAACTCTCCTATGCGCTTAATGAGATATTTCCAGCGGTTGAGTTAACCGGTTGTACTACCGCAGGCGAGATAACACCCTTTGGTTACTCAAGAGGCTCTATTACAGCGATCGGATTTTCCTCAGAACACTTCTCGATTCGTGCACGCTCAATCTCCGACCTTCAGCGGTTTGCACTTGGGGACGCACAATCACTGGTAACAAGTATGCGTCAGACCTGTGACCCTAGATTAAAAGAGAGTGAGAGTTTTGCAATAACACTCGTCGACGGTCTATCGATTGATGAAGAGATTTTCCTCGCCACACTAAACGCAGCCCTAGGATCCACAAAGTCATTTGGTGGATCAGCAGGCGATGATGTCAGCCTTGCAAAAACCTATGTTTTTTATAATGGCGCCTTCCACGATAATGCCGCAGTAGTCTTGATGGTCACGACTGATTTGCCGTTTAAGGTTTTCTCGACTCATCATCTACAACCGACTAATACTAAGCTAATAGTGACAGAGACCGATAACTCGTCCAGGTGCGTAACCGAGTTAAATGCTGTACCGGCCAGCCTTGCTTACGCTCAATCCCTTAGTGTCGAATTAGATCAACTGGATGCTGATCGATGTACGCTAAACCCGCTTGCAGTAAAACTGGGTGACGCCTATTACATACGTTCCATCCAATCGATTGAGAGCGATCATAGCCTAAAATTCTTCTGTGCAATGGAGACGGGTTTAGTATTAACAAAAATGGAACCCACCGAACTCTATGACAACCTACTAATTGAGTTTAAATTCCTTGAAGAAAGTTTAGGTCAACCGGGGCTCATTATCGGTTGTGACTGTTTTCTAAGACGGTGTGAGGCTGAACTTAAAGGTGACGCATCTAGAATCTCAGATCTACTGCAGCAGAATAACGTCATCGGGTTAAACACATATGGTGAGCAGCTTTCAGGCATGCATATAAACCAAACATTTACTGGAGTTGCAATTGGATACCCCAAGTAAACGCAGTATCGAGGCCCTTAAAGCACAGATAGCGGAACTTGAGGCAGATAATGCGAAGCTTACCAAGATAAACAATGTTTTAATAAAACGGGTCGAATCGAGTAGCTCGCAAATAACCAACCCTTACGCGGCATTCGAACAGTCTGTATCACTCGCTGAGCAGGTTCGCGAACGAACAGAGGCGCTTAATACGGCACTTGAGTGCCTTAACAAAAGTAACATCGACCTTAGTGTCGCGAACGAGAAGGCAGAGCAAGCTAATCTATCGAAAACTAAGTTTCTAGCCGCGGTTAGTCATGACCTACTGCAACCACTGCATGCTGCACGCCTATTTGCAGGTGCGCTGAGTGAAACTATAGGCTCAAGCGAGCATGTATCCATAAAAGGCTCAACACTTAATTCGCTAAACCACTCACTTGATGACGTCGAGGCACTCTTAAGAACACTGGTCGATATTTCTAAGCTTGATGCGGGAGTTGTTGAGGTCGATAAAGTAAACACCTCTGTCGACCCGATTTTACGTCAATTAACAACCGAATTTTCTCAGGTGGCAAAAGCTGCAGGGCTAAAATTCAAACACAGAACGTGCAACGCAAATGTGTACACTGACCCTCAACTATTACTTCGCATTCTTAGGAACTTACTCACTAACGCAATTCGTTATACTAACGAAGGTGGGATTCTGTTGTCGGCACGTAAACGGGGTACAAAGCTGTTAATTCAAGTTTGGGATACAGGGATAGGTATCGAAGAGTCTGATCTTGAGAATATATTTGATGAATTCAAACGCCTCTCCTCGCCAAGGAAACGATTCGACCGCGGTCTTGGTTTAGGACTATCAATAGTCGAGAAAATGGCTGGCGTGCTTGAGCACTCAGTGTTTGTTAGCTCAAAACCCAACAGGGGTTCGGTGTTCAGCATTGAGCTTAATATCATAGAAAACCCGTCAATCCCTGCTGACCTAGAACGCATAACTACACCAATACTATCGCAACCAAAAGTTGCTTCAGTGATCGGTTTGATTGATAACGATCTTACGATTTGTACAGCGATGAAATCGTTACTTGAGCATTGGGGTGCAGAAGTCTATTTCGCTAAAAACGGTGAAAAACTGATTGAACAGATCTCGCTAGAATCAATCGATCTCTTAATCGTAGATTATCATCTAGATGACAACATAAACGGCCTAACAGTTGCACAAGCGCTGACCGATAAAAGTAATAAAAACCTACCTATACTGGTTATTACCGCCAATCACAGCAGGGAGCTCGATCAGCAAGTGAATGCATTGGGTTATTCGCTATTGCACAAACCCGTAAAACCCATGCAATTGCGGCTGAAGATAGGTGCACTTCTGAAGTAAGAAAGCGTTGAATCAGTACAGACTGTCTAGGTGTTAAAATAGCGGGAAAAATCTACACTATTAGCCATATTGGCTGCCTGAACACGATTCTGCACCCCTAAGCGCTTGAGCACTTCAGACACATGTGTTTTAACGGTACTTTCGGAGAGGTGCAAATGATCGGCTATCTGCTTATTCGAAGCACCCGTCGATAACTGTTGCAAAACCTTTAATTGCTTGGCGGTTAACGTCAAAAGTGCCTCTTTTGAAAAGGCAGATTGTATTGGATTTAAGTCAGGATGAGTAAAACGTAAAACCTCCTGAGGAATAAACATATCACCGCTTAGAATCGTGCTTATCGCATGTGCCATTGCAGATCGGCTTAGCGACTTAGGGATGAAACCTACAGCACCCAAAGCCATCGCATTCATGACAGTGTGCCTATTATCTTCTGCAGAAATAACCGCTACCGGAACAAAAGGCCATTGATTGCGAATACGCTCAAGTCCATCAAGCCCCTGCACTCCGGGCATATTAAGATCCAATAGCAACAGATCAGGTAGTAAACCACCGGCTAAGTAAGCTTCAACCTGTTCAATGGATTCACATTCAACTGTAGGGGCATTGGGGTACCCGATCGAAAGTACACCTAAAATTGCTTCTCTATACAGAGGGTGATCATCTGCAATTAAAAAATTAAAACTGATCATTCATGAATCCACAATTAAAACACTTGATAGCGACTTACTCACTTAGCTTAGATCAACATCTACATCGGCAAATGGCTCTATTAGTAAAAGAGAGGTATTTAGATAAATCAACAATTCAGAGCTTCGCATACACCTTACCTACCCAGACGAATCCCTATCATTCGGTACTAAAGTACCAATCAAAAAGGGTCATTCGACCGATACACCTCAAGACAAAGACCGGATTAACATCCTACTTCGAAAAAATTCTTGATCAACAATAATCATAAAAGGTGTCATGTAATGATCTATGCAAACCCAGGCTCTGAAGGTTCAGTTGTTTCGTTTAAATCTAAATATGGTAACTACATTGGTGGCAAATGGGTCGACCCCGTTAAAGGCCAATACTTCAAAAATATTACACCGGTGAATGGTGAAGTCATTTGCGAAATCCCGCGCTCTACTGAAGAGGATATAAACCTCGCTATTGATGCAGCAGATGCAGCAAAAGGGGCTTGGGGTCGCACATCCGTTACTGAGCGCTCAAACATTCTTTTAAAAATAGCCGATATCATTGATGCAAATAACGAGCTATTGGCAGTCGCTGAAACATGGGACAACGGCAAAGCCGTCCGCGAAACACTCGCAGCAGATATTCCACTAGCGTCCGACCATTTCCGTTATTTTGCAGGCTGTATTCGTGCGCAAGAGGGTTCAATTGGTCAAATTGATGACAATACAGTGGCGTATCATTTTCATGAACCTCTAGGTGTAGTCGGTCAGATTATTCCGTGGAACTTCCCACTGCTTATGGCTGCTTGGAAACTTGCACCCGCTCTTGCTGCAGGAAACTGCGTGGTACTCAAACCCGCAGAACAGACACCCGCGACCATTCTATTACTAATGGAACTGGTTGGTCACCTTCTACCCGCTGGTGTTCTTAACGTCGTCAATGGATATGGTGAAGAGGCTGGACAAGCCTTAGCATCTAGCAAGCGTATCGCTAAGATCGCATTTACGGGATCTACACCTGTAGGGTCTCACATCATGAAGTGTGCAGCTGAAAATATTATTCCATCGACTACTGAACTGGGCGGAAAATCACCCAATATTTTCTTTAATGACATCATGCGTGCAGAGCCGGAGTTCATAAGTAAAGCGGTAGAAGGCGCGGTATTGGCATTCTTCAATCAGGGCGAAGTCTGTACCTGTCCATCTCGCTTACTCGTACAAGAGGATATTGCAGATGAATTCCTAGCCATGGTGGTTGAACGTTCCAAGCAAATAAAGCGAGGTAACCCACTCGACACAGAAACGATGGTCGGTGCACAGGCATCCGAAGAGCAACATGATCGAATTTTGAACTACTTAAAAATCGGTCGTGAAGAGGGCGCTGAAGTACTTATGGGCGGTGATGTGCATGCCATTGAAGGTGATCTTTCAAACGGCTACTACATACAACCTACCCTGCTCAAAGGTACTAACAAAATGCGTGTATTCCAAGAGGAGATCTTTGGGCCAGTCGTATCCGTCTGTACCTTCAAAGATGAGGCTGAAGCGCTAGCCATTGCAAACGATACTGCGTTTGGCCTTGGTGCGGGTGTTTGGACGCGTGACTCCAATACACAATACCGTATGGGACGTGGTGTTGAGGCCGGCCGAGTCTGGATGAATTGTTACCACCTCTACCCAGCTCATGCTGCCTTTGGTGGATATAAGAAATCAGGTGTGGGTCGCGAAACACACAAGATGATGCTTGACCATTACCAGCAGACGAAAAACATGCTCATTAGCTACGACATTAACCCTCTTGGGTTCTTCTGAGACACTTAAATAGGCTCAAAGGGAATACAAGTCGTTAAAACTAAAAAACCTGTTAACGCAGGTTTTTTTTATTCTATTGACGTAATTACCGATTACTAACTCACCAATTGAAATCAGTGGTTTAAAACAGAACTGAAGATCTGCACAACAGATCCCAAACTTTAGACAAACGAGGTGAAATTTAGGCTAGCTTTTATGATAGTTCATGTTATTGTCAGTACTAGCAGGTGCTATAGTCTTCTATAAGACCTTGCGAGGTAACATATAATAACAACAAAAAAATACAGAGGTACAGCGGCCCTAAATGCTCGATTGACCGTGCACAAGGCCTCTAAAAACATCCGTATGAAAATAGTAATTACAGAGTTCATGGATGAAACGGCTCTTTCGGGTTTTGACGACTCCTTCGAAGTTGTTTACGCACCCGAACTTGTAGATAACCGCGCAAACTTTCTCTCCAGCCTTGAACAAGCGGACGCGATTATTGTTCGAAATCGCACGCAAGTCGATCTAGACGTCATTCAATCTGCTCCTAATCTAAGAGTAATCGGACGCCTAGGTGTTGGATTAGACAACATAGACCTTAGGGCTTGTGAAGCTAGACATATAAAAGTACTTCCCGCCACCGGTGCCAATACTCAATCAGTCGTAGAGTATGTAATCGGTACTGCAATGGCATTGATCCGTGGGAGTTACTTCTCAACTCAACAGCTTACCGAGGGTAAGTGGCCACGAGCGCAATTAGGTCAGGGGGGGGAAATAACCGGTCGCCGACTCGGTCTTATCGGATTTGGACATATAGCTCAAGCCGTCGCTCGATCAGCGCAAGCACTTGGACTGAAGATCAGCGCTTATGACCCCTATATAAGTATAAAGTCACCCCAAGTAGCAGGTGTAAATCTAGTCTCATTAGAAACGCTCCTTGAACACTCTGATATCGTCTCTGTACACACACCGCTTACACCCGAAACCGATCGTATTATCAATACCGAAACGATAACTCAGATAAAACAGGGTGCCGTGCTGATCAACTCATCGCGAGGCGAGGTGGTAGACGAGGATGCTGTTATTCAAGCATTGAAGAGCGGTCAACTCAGTGGTGCGGCATTAGATGTGTTTCGTAGCGAACCTATGGATGCAGATACTGCAGCTAAATTCCGAGACTGCCCCAACCTCATACTTACGCCCCATATTGCTGGCGTTACTGCTGAAGCTAACCAACGAGTCAGCCGCATAACAGTTGAAAATGTTGCTCGAGCATTAAGGGAGTATCAATAGCGCCGCGATTTAAGCGGGTAAAGACGATTAATAGGAGGAGAACTGAAAAGCACCGGACTCCATTAAACATTTGGGCGAAACTAAACAGTTCCATGGAGTTAAAAGAGCGAAACCAACACAAAGTAATGCGACACCAAAATATAAAAAGAAAAGGAATATACAATGAATAAGAAGCTTAAAAACCTTGCACTCGGACTTACCCTATCAAGCCTTGCAGGCCTGAGCATGGCAAGCGATTTCCCCACAAGCAAAGTAGATTACATCATTCCATTCGGCCCAGGCGGTGAATCAGATGTAACCGCTCGTTTCCAGCAGCCATTCTTTGAAAAAATATATAACGAGCAGTTGGTTGTCTCTTACCAGCCCGGTGGTGGCGGTGCGGTTGGTTGGTCGCAGTTAAATAACATGTCAGAAGATGGCAGCGTCATTATGGGCATCAACTTGCCCCACATTGTTATAAAACCACAGCAGGGTGACGTCGGCTTTAAAACCGATGACGTGACGGCCGTTTACTGGTTCCATTACACACCCGATGCCGTCTTGGTCAATGCCGACAGTGATATCAAGACACTCCAAGACCTGATTGACAACGCCAAGGCAAATCCAAAGAAAGTGATCTTCTCAGGCTCAGGAAAAGGGACGGCTAACCATCTAGCACAGGTCAAGTTTGACGAGATGGCAGGCATTCAAACCACATACGTTGCATTCAAAGGCACTGGAGCTGCTGTAACGGCATTGCTAGGTAACCAAGTAACGGCTGAATGGGGCTATAGCACCGTCGGCGCAAATCAAGGCGAAAAAGTACGTATGCTAGCCGTGGCCATGGAAAATCGTCACCCCGCATTCCCAGACGTACCCACGTTCCGTGAACTAGGTTACGACCTTGTTTCAGGTGCTTACCGCGGCATTGCCGTTCCAAAAGGGGCTCCAGAGTCACTGCGCCAGCAGGTATCTGATGCTATTGGCAAGATCAACGCTGATGCCGATTTCCAGAAAAAGATGATCGATGGTGGTTTCGCGCTTGTCGACGTCCCATATGGTGCTCAGATGGATAGCTTTATGGCTGAGAAAGCTGAAGGTTACATCAAAGCGGCTAAAGCAGCAGGCATTATTGAATAAGCATCTAACTTAAACGAGCGCTCGCAAGGGCGCTCTATATCGCACCACTAGATTGGCAGTAGGAACCCATCCATGATCGATTTTCTGCTTAATGCACTCTCCCCTCTCAATCTTTCACTGGCGCTTTTTGGAGTTGCCGCTGGGACAGTCATCGGGTCGATCCCCGGTTTAACGGCAACCATGGCCGTTGCTATTTTGGTTCCGCTCACCTTTGTTATGCCACCCGACAGCGCCCTCATTCTATTAGGGGCTATCTACACAGGTGCCATTTACGGCGGTGCATACGCTGCAATTTTACTCAATACACCAGGTACTCCATCAGCGATCGCGACAACCTTTGATGGTTACCCCATGGCAAAACGCGGTGAAGGGGATCTTGCGGTCTCTATAGCTTGCCTATCTTCTGTCGTCGGAGGTTTAGTGGGTGCTATAGCGCTCTTACTTCTAGCACCTCCCCTTGCAGAAGCTGCTCTAGCATTTGGGCCAGTTGAATATTTCTGGCTCGCAATATTCGGACTTTCGTTAATAGCGGCGCTATCAACTGGCGATTTTCTCAAGGGCACTATTGGCGCTTGTTTTGGTCTGCTGCTGGCTATGATTGGTGTTTCGGAGACAAGTGCTGAAGTGCGTTTCACCTTTGGCTCACAAACGCTACTCGGCGGAATAGAAACTGTATCAGCCCTTATAGGGCTTTATTGCATACCCGTGCTTATCGACCTAGTGGCCACACCCGCGAAGCACCTTGAAATACCTGAGCAGAAGAGAGGCTTTAGGCTTCCAGAAGCGATGACCACTATGTTGAAGAATAAATTCAACTTAATGCGTAGCTCTGTTATTGGAACACTTGTAGGAGCCTTACCGGGCGCTGGCGGCTCTATTGCAGGGTTAGTCTCATACTCTGAAGCGCGGCGCTCAAGTCGGGATAGAGATAGCTTTGGCAAGGGGAACCCCGCAGGAATCATTGCCACCGAGTCGGCCAACAACGCGACTGTTGGCGGCGGTTTTATACCCACGCTTGTACTTGGCATACCCGGTACGCCACCTGACGCTGTTATTCTGGGTGCCCTACTTGTTCAGGGGGTAAGAACCGGCCCATCCCTCTTCTCTGGCAGCGCCGACATTGTATACACCTTCATATTTGGACTATTGCTTGCAACCATACTGATGCTTCCAGTCGGTCTGATCATTGGCCGTTTTGCATACGGAGCTATTGTAAGAGCACCAAAAGCAGCCTTAGTTCCCGCCGTTGCGTTTATGACTGTGATCGGAACATTTGCTATTCGAAATAGCATCTCAGATGTTGTTATTATGATTCTACTTGGAATCGTCGGTTGGCTGGCATCAAAACGAGGATTCTCTACCTCCCCCATCGTATTGGGACTTATTCTTGGCAGTATCGCTGAACAGGGCTTTGTTCAGAGCTGGACGATCGGCGATGCTATAGGTGACCTTTGGGGGCAGTTTTTTGGACGCCCTCTTTCCATGGTTATTATTGCGTTGACGCTAATGAGCTTTATCTACCCATTTGTGCCTAAGATCAAATCGATCGTTAACCGCAGTAACAATACCGATGAGGAGCAACGTGAACGAGCGCCAAAGGCGAGCGTGATTAAGGATCTAATTGGATTCGCAATATTCGGTGTCATTGCAGCAACTGTTGTCGGTTTGTCAGGTAAGTTAAACCCTGATGCGGCTGTGTTTCCCCATACAGTTGCAGTGGCAATGCTCTGCTTAATCGGCTTAGCTGGTGTAATGCTTATTATTACACGTCACGTGACTGAGCAACGTATTCAGGGCTCAAAACTTCGTATGCTTGCGGTTCCAAGCGTTATGATGATGGCCGTTGCGCTAATGCCATTTCTTGGATTCTATATTAGCGCTCTTTTACTTGGACTTGGCCTGGTACTGCCTTCACAGCATGACCGTTTCACAACCAAGGGGTGGTTTTGGCTAGTTATAGGATTGATCGCTGTCATACTGAGCTTCTCTATTTTATTTAATCAGGTGCTGGGTGTTCCCCTACCTAAGGCTTCACTCTTCTAACTAAAGATCTACTCTAGGGTTCACAGAGGGGGTTAGTCCTACCCCCTTAGCACTTGCTATACTTGTGCTTTAAATTTCAAAGCTTTGAATCCTATGTTAACGCGGTTAAACAAGTACATTAGCGAGAGCGGAATCTGTTCGCGGCGAGATGCCGATCGTTTTATCGAGCAGGGTAACGTCTTTATAAACGGCAAGCGTGCCAGCGTAGGCGAAAAAGTGGGGCCGGGAGATCTGATTAAGGTCAATGGCCAACTCATTGACCCGCCCGATAAAGAGGACTTTCAGTTTATTGCGTTGAATAAACCTGTGGGGGTTGTCAGTACAACCGAGAGCAGTGAACGCAATAACATTGTCGATTTCGTGAATCACAGTACGCGTATATTCCCCATCGGTAGGTTAGATAAAGACTCTCAGGGTCTAATATTTCTGACCAATAACGGCGATCTGGTGAATAAAGTCCTACGCGCCGGTAACAACCATGAGAAAGAGTATCTGGTAACGGTTAACAAACCGATCACCGAGGCTTTTATTGAGGGGATGTCTAAGGGCGTGCCTATTCTGGGCACCATGACAAAAAAATGCGCTGTATCTAAAGAGGCATCTACTGTTTTTAGAATTACCCTAGTTCAGGGCCTTAACAGACAGATTCGACGCATGTGTGAGCACTTCAATTATCAAGTCACTAAGCTTGAACGCGTGCGCATTATGAATGTGAATCTTAAGGGGCTGGCCGTTGGTGACTGGCGCGACCTTACAGAAAAAGAGTTATCGGTACTGCTTAAAGCAGTTGAAGACTCTTCTTCTGAAGCGTCCAAAAATACCAAGTCATCCAAGAAGACTCGAGCGGGATCAGCATCACACAATAATGCTAAGGCCGGGGCCAAACAGGGTGCTAAACCGGGAAGAAGTCGACAGGGCAGTAACCGAGACGACTTTTCCTCAGAGAGCCGATCAGGTAACCGATCTGATAAAAGAGGGGCACGAACAGGAAAAGCAGGGCAGAGTAAACCTGCAACAGGAAAAGCCTCGGCCAAAGCGGGTACAGATCGTCGAAAGGGGGGCGATAAATTTGCTGATACGGCAAAGACTAAGCACTCATCAACTCGACCTGCCCGCACTGGCAAACCGTCTGGGGGCTCAGGCGCTGGAAAACCAAGCTCGCGTCCAGCAAGAAAACCTGGTCGATCAGGTTAACTCAGACTCATACGTGTAGCTGAATATGGCTATTTCGTGGATATGTAAAAAGACAATTTATAAAGAAAGTCTATAGAAATAAATGACCTATCGATGTAAAAACGATCATGGGGCATGTATTACAAACGCACCTAAATAGGCTCGTTAAAGGGAAGAGGAACATCCGTATCTCGACGCACTTCAAATACATTGAGTGTCATCGCAACAAATGCGTAGTATCCAAAGATACCGACCAATTCTACCAATGCGACCTCACCAAAAAGGTCTTTACCCTTCTCATAAAGCGCAGTTGATACTCGCCTCGTTTCGTAGAGCTCAGTCCCTATTAAATATATAAGCTCGGCTTCAGTATCTTCAAAATCTGGACGCTGTCCATTTTTTAATGCATCAATGATGTCTGCACTTAATCCGGCAGAACGAGCGATAGGTTCATGTATCTGCCACTCTGCTTGCGACTGCCATTGGCCGGCTGTAACTAATATCGCCAGCTCCGACAATCGCAGTGGAAGCTGCGTATCGTACCGACAGAAAGCACCCAGTGCCTGAGCACGGTCAGCTAAAACCGGGCTGTGGACCCATGCCAGAAAAGGACCATCTAGATTGCCGCGCGGTCCAGATAGAATGTCGTTTACGACCCGAGCTTGCTCTGGCGTCATGTTCTGCTCGTTTAAATCACTCAATCTTGACTGCATCTGCTTTCCTATATTTTGGCCGCTTCTAAACCTTTTTCGATCGCCCTACCCAGTTTTTCAACCAGTTCATCTAAATGCCCTTCATTTAAAATAAAGGGAGGAGCTAACAAAATGTGATCGCCGTTTAGTCCATCAACAGTGCCACCCATGGGATAGCACATAAGTCCTTCACTCATTGCAGCTGCTTTAATCTTTGAATGCAATTTCAAATTTGGATCGAAGGTTGATGTTGTATCACGTGATTGCCCTCACCCGACGCCAGCAAAAAGATCCGGTCCGCGTATATTAACAATCTAGAGGTGAAAACCGAGCCGCGCATGCAAAGGCTGATTCATCCCTTCGCCCAATTCAAAAATGTGATTCAGCAAACCATCCTTCTCGATTTTGCGTTGCACAGATAGTGTAGCCGCACAGGCAAATATCAATCATGACTCAAGGTCTAATAGCCAGGGTGCTTTGTGAGCGCCAAATTTCTGGGGGCGTTGGGGATGTTTTGCGGTCTTACTCCGAATTCTTGGGTGAGCAACTAACAGCCTTCAAGCTGAGACACCTCTCGAACATGTTGTTCGATGCAGACACTCGCTTGGCGCAACTCGATCCGACAGGTTCAACGGCATCAGGGTCAGATATCTATTGCGAGCAGAAGCGCCGTATTGCATCTAATGTATCGCCAAGCGTTATATCTAGCTGGGCAAGTTGAACCTTCACTTTGTTAGGGGCCGCCTGATCCTCTAAAAGACGTTGCAGTCGCGAAATCTGCACCACTAAAGCGGTCAAACCAAGCGATCCAGCACTACCTTTGAGCTTATGAAGTACAGCGCTGGCTTCAGAGGCTGTAAGCCCAGCAATATTTAACCCTGTGTTTTGATGTTCAATACTGAACTGCAACAAGACGCTCTTCAGTCTATCTAGGCTCTCCCAAAACTCTAAGGCACGGCTCTTGTCTATTAGCAAATCCTTGGCCTGCTCAGAGGTATTAATCTCCTGATGCGTTTGAGAACCTGTCGACCTAAGTTTGCTGATAGGCACTCTACTTAGCGCTAACACTGTCTTTAATGCATCCTCAACCTTGAAGGGCTTAGCGATAAATCCGCTCATGCCGGCATCTAAGGCGGCGTTGCGGTCTGTATCAAATACGGCAGCACTCAGCGCAATAATTGGAATATCTAGACCTAAGGTCTCTCGGATCTCACGCGTTGCACTTAAACCATCAAGAACGGGCATCTGAATATCCATAAAGATCAGATCTGCCTGATTTGGGTTATGTACCAACCAGTCGATTGCTTGCCGACCATCAGTCAAACAGATCACCTTGGCACCCTGACCTCCGAATATATGCTGCGCTACTTCGAGGTTAAACTCGTTATCGTCAACAACTAGGATTTTGTAACCCGACAACGGCCGAAAAGACCGAGCATCTGAGCGACCCAATGCAACTTCGACGCTTGCGTCCTGTAGCAAGTTGACTAGATCCACTGCAAGTACAGGCTTTTCCAACACACGATCGACAAAACGTTCATCACTAAGCCCTTCGACAAGCTCTCGTTCACTCCCATTAACCATTATTGCGACTTTAGGGCGTTGGGCGCCGAGTCGATGGAACAGAAGTGCGGCTGTCTCAAGGCCGTCAAGATCAGGCATATCCCAATCGATAATCAATAGATCTTTGGGCTCATGTGCGTGTGCTTTAGTAGCCGCCTCAACCAAGGCTTGTCCGTTATCAACACGTTGAACATCCCAGCCGCATATCGACAAACTATCAGACAGAGCTTTAGCGGTTTTATATGAGTCATCCGCGATTAATAGACTCGCTGATCCATACTTCGCTGATACCGGTTCACCTATTTCGAAATCGATCTCAAACGAAAAAACACTCCCCTTGTCTGGATGAGAGTCCACCTCAAAAGTGCTCGACATTAGATCAAGAAGCCGCAGAGAAATCGTAAGCCCCAAACCTGTGCCACCAAATTGACGGGTTGTGGATGTATCGGCCTGCTCAAACGCGGTAAAAATTTTTATCAGTGCTTCTGGTGAGATACCAATGCCTGTGTCTTGCACACTGAAGCGTATCTTTTGTGACTTTGAGTCTTGCTCTACACATTCAACACCCAGTATCACACTGCCCTGATGGGTAAATTTAATCGCGTTTGCGACGAGGTTAATCAGGATTTGTTCAAGGCGTTGCTTATCACCAACAAGCATAAAAGTTGGAGCGAAGCTGAGGTGAATAGCCATATCGAGCGATTTGGATGAGCCCGCTTTCGACATAATAACGGCAAGATTGGTCAAGGTGTCTTGCAGGTCAAATGGAAGGTGTTCAAGCTCTAGTTTTCCAGCATCCATCTTGGAAAAATCGAGAACGTCGTCAATTATCGTCTGTAGGGATTTACCCGCACTTACGATTTTATCCGCTTGAGCCTGGGCTTTTTCTAATGTTTTAGCGCGACTTGCCATCTGAGCTAAGCCCAGCACCGCATGCAAAGGGGTGCGAATCTCGTGGCTCATATTAGCTAGAAATTCAGATTTACTTTTAGCGGCTTGCAGCGCGTTCTGATTAGCAACTTCTAGCTCTTTTATAGCCGCCTCGGCTGCGTGTAATGCTGATTTTTCCTCGTCAATACAACGTGACATACCGACTAGGATCCGACGTCCTTCATCATTTATGTACTCACGTATTGTCTGTTGCTCGAACCAGCTAATTTGGTTGGTTTCAGGGTCTAAGAATGGAAATTCAACCCGCTGGCCAATCTGTTGAAGAGCCTCGGATACAGCTTTTCTATAAGGTTCAGGTACACGTTTGAGTCGCTCCTCTCCCCCAAGAAATTGTCCAGAGCGCTCTATGGCACCAAAAATATGATGCCCTTCACCAGTCTGCGCATCCTCTTCAAAGGTCTCGATCTCTGCAAACCGGATTGCTTGCTCAAGGCTACTTTGTGCATTCATTAACTCATCAACAGAGAGTCTGTACAGTAATTGAACACGGCGGCCGTCCATTTCAAACACAGGGGAGAATACAAATTGATTCCAGCGAAGGTCGTCAACAGTTCCAGGGACTCGCGCCGCAACAATAACGGCAACACCAGGATGCTTTTCGGCATATTTCAGGCGTTTCAAATCAGCATCCGAGTGCAGCTGTGCTCGCGCCTCACTCACTGTCATACCAGGGTATCGCTGCAACAAACTGGTTTGCCCTGCCAGCAGCTTCTGCGTATCAGTCTCGATATCGTGAAGAATAATTGAGAGGTTGGAGTGTTGAACGATCAACTCAATCTGTTTGGAAAGCACCTCATTGTCGATCTGAAGACGATCAGTTTGTTGCTGTTTTTCAACGGCAGTCTCTGCTGAGGGTTCTAGGATTAAAACAGCAGCATTGATTTTACCCTCAGGGCCATAATCAGGAATCAGGCGCCAGCTACGAACGTCTGTATTGATGGGTATCTGATGATCTTGAGAACTCATTCGTTCACCAAGAAGTGTTCGATTAAGCAGCCCTTGCCAACGCCCGATATGCTCACCAAACAGATCGCCCCTATTGGCTTTTGCCGCTAGACTTGGCGTGGTCGCCCCAACGCATTTCAATTGATGGTCGAAGCGAATCAAGCGTGTCACCGATAAAGCAGCACTGCTGTTAGGTTGCGTCAATCTTTCCTGATCCAAGTGAGGTTCCTTTACTTTCTGCTACGACCCTCTCAAACCAGGAGAGGCGAGTGATCAAGCGCTTTACACGGTCAGGATAGCAGCAGAGGCTCATCATAACGAATGCCCTTAGAGTGTAGCAATTAATTGGTTAATTGTGTGTCTGGGGAACTAGCCTAGTGCCTAGTGCTGCGTTGATCTCACCCGGATGTAATTTACGTAACATAGAGGTGTGCGAATCCAGTTGGCTTAAACGCTAAAGATGCTATGAATAGAAAAGAGAGATTTTTCGTTGAACAGCCTAGCTCAACAGGCGAAGGGGCTGATGATCAATTACGAAAGCCACCTAAACCTTCGAATTGCCAGCTATGCGATCGTAAGTTGGCACTCACTTTTCACCATCTTATTCCGCGAAAGGTGCATAGCCGAACACGATTCAAGAAAGATTACACTAAAGCTGAACTCAACCGAGGAGTCTGGCTCTGCCGAGATTGTCACAGAACCGTTCACCGATTCCACGATGAGCTCGAATTGGCAAAGGATTTCAACACGCTTGATAAGCTCAAGAGTTGCCAGCAGCTAGAGCGCCATCTGGAGTGGCAACGTAAACAAAAGCGTCAAGGTTAGTCTGTTAAATGATAAAGAGGGCCTAGGTGCTGGTAAGGTTCCAGTACATTCCATAACCCTCGCTGTGTTAAAGCGTCTAGGTAGTGCATCAGCCCGGTATGCACTGTGGGAAAACCAAGTCCTAGATTCACTGCCAAATCTATATCGCTAGCGGTCGACACAACGCCCTCCTTTAAACATAAAAGCGCCTCGGTGCACATTGGCAACATCATGCGCTCTAGTATATTTAAATCACTGATATCAGCTTGAGTTGAAGTTAAACCTGAGGTGTCATAGAGCTGTTCAATCACCTCAGGATTTGGCTCAATTGCCCCACGCGTGTGCTGACTGTTTAAGTGAGTATAAAAGCCTTTTCCTGTTTTCTGCCCCAAACATCTTTTTTCATATAGGCGTTCAAATACAGACGGTTCCTGATAACTCATGCGTTCAGGGTATCCCTGACACAGGACAGTATCGGCACTCACCATAACGTCCATACCGATCACATCAGCGAGGTAAGCTGGCCCCATTGGCCAACCAAAGTCTGTCATCACCCTATCAATTCGCTGATAACTTACCCCCGCTTTAACCAAAAGATCAAAACCATGGAAATAGGGAAACAGCAGCCGATTAACCAAGAACCCCGGACAATCACGAACCACAACCGGTACCTTGCCCAACCTTTTAGCAAACTCGACACACAGATCAATACAGGCATCTGAGCTGTGCGTGCCACGCACAACTTCAACAAGTTTCATTTGAGAAACAGGGTTAAAGAAGTGTAATCCACAAAAATTCTCTGGACGTTTCAAGGCACTCGCCAGGTATTCGATAGAGATGGTTGATGTATTGGATGCGAGGATTGCCCTATCATTGAGTTTCCCCTCGAGTTCGCGTAATACCTGCTGCTTTATCTGCGGGTTCTCAACAATGGCCTCTATCGCAATATGAACTTCATCAAAACCTGACCCATCTGTGCTCAAATTAATACAGGCTAACTGTCTGTCAAACGCTAACTGACTGATGCGATTGCTTGCTAGCTGGCGATCTAACCTCGACTTAATTTGATGTAATCCGCGCTCGCACGCTTGGGGCGATATATCGTTTAGAATGACCTGAACATTTGACGCTGCACACTGCCCTGCTATACCACTTCCCATGACTCCGGCACCGGAAACAGCTGCTGTAAAGTCTAATCGGGTGCTGTTTTCTTGATCATTTGCCATCGATAGGTCTCGAAAAGTTAAGTTCATTCGCGCAACTTAATAATAAGAGGCACTCAGGTGTCTGTTGTCCTTTTTACAAGAGCGATTCCAGGTCTGCAGTTTTTTAGCGCACGTAAGCGGCAATTTTTCATGATAGCGTCTAAACTGCCAAACAAGACTTTTATATATTTGGAGACTCGTTCACAGCATGCCGTCATACACAGCTCACCCCGTAATGTTTCGCAATCGTCCCTTTAGCTTCATTCTCTGTTTGTTACTGATTCCAGCAGGCGGTATTGGCCTTCTGATACTTCTCTACTGGTATCTATTGTGTAAAGGGACCTCACTTACAGTTGCAGATGGACAGATCTACCTTGAAGAGGGTTTATTGTCCAAGTCACGTTCTGAAGTGGACTGTGATGCCGTTCGTACAGTAAAAGTTCATCAATCATTTTTTAACCGTATTTTTGGCGTCGGTAGTATTGAAATCTATACCGCAGGCGATCAGCCTGAAATGAATGTAAAGGGCCTGCCTGATCCTAATGAGATCCGCGATGTTATTAAAGGAAATAAGGACGGAATCTAATGAGGCTAAGAGTGAATACCAGTGATCGCGACGATAAACGCCAAGCACGCACTACTGCAGTTCTGCTTTCACTTATTCTAATAGCGTTAATTGGGGGTATCATAGTCCTGGCACCGGAACTTTTCGCAACGCTGGCGCCAGCATTCAACGAGGGGGTTGGCTTACGCAGCTCGGCTATCATCAGTTTTTTCCTAACACTGGTTGTAATGCTGGTGTTCACTCTCGCGGCGGGCGATGGGCTGATTGGTGAAATCCAGTTCGTACTGCCTGCATTCTTCGTCTTCTTTCTGTTTTTCTGGTTGGGTATCGCTTGGTTATTTTAACCAACCGATGCTAATGCAAGCTTAGCCCCATAACCGACAAACATGGTTCCTGCGCCTGCCTTAGACACTTTTGCAAGGCGAGAACCCGCTGAAAGCCGCTGTTTAAAGTAGACGGCGATAAAAATAATAGCCGCAAGATAGGTCTGGCTAATAATCTGCACAATCACACCGAGCAAAGTAAATGTGAGTAACGGCTCGGCATAGCCAGGCTCAACAAACTGTATAAAAAATGAGACGAAAAAGAGAATCGCTTTAGGGTTTAATAGACTTACAAACAGCGCTACTTTAAACGGGTGCCTTTCA
>Ga0209771_1000672_pt1 | contig 22662 bp, 19 predicted proteins | sample SaaInl59LU_5_DNA_FD_184639 | JGI IMG/M metagenome (GOLD analysis project Ga0209771, IMG submission 184639) | Marine microbial communities from expanding oxygen minimum zones in the Saanich Inlet - ESP_59LU_5_DNA (SPAdes) (version 2) | ecosystem: Environmental > Aquatic > Marine > Intertidal zone... | reverse complement strand
CGCCAGTTCCAGCATGCGCCGATCGCCATGCGCCAAATCGCCAACCGGCTGATGCGCGCGATCCAACAGCCCAACCCGATCAAGAATGGCACTAGCCCCTTTAATGAGATGCGGGTCGGAAAAGGCCGGGCGTAAAAATCGAAAGCTTTGTCCAAGCCGCGCCTGCTCGGCAATTATGCCATTCTCCAGAACGGTAAAATCCATCAATACATTGCTGATTTGAAATGACCGCCCTATGCCAGCACGAATTCGCTCGGGTACTGAGAGGCCGGTTAGGTCACGACCATTTAGAAATATCTGACCCGAATCTGGTTTTAACGCGCCGTAAATTTGCTGGATAAGGGTGGTTTTTCCAGCACCATTCGGCCCGATCAGCGCGTGAATTTCACCAGGCATCACCGTAAGTGAAAGATTGTTTGTTGCGGTTAAGGCACCAAAGGATTTGCTTAGGCCGCGAAGATCTAAAACAGGATCTGCCATCATTTCACCGCCAATTTACGCTTGAAGATACGGTTGAAAACAACTCGATCCAAAAGGCCAATCAGACCGCCACGCCCAAATAAAACCACCATGATCAAAAGCGGGCCAAACAGGATCATCCAATTTTCCGCATAGGCTGGCGCGACCGTGCCAAGTGCCACGGGTAAAAATTCTTCAAGAAGCAAAAACACAATGGCGCCAAGAAGTGGCCCCGCCAAAGTGCCAAGCCCGCCTAGAATGATGATGATCATCAACTCGCCAGATCGTGTCCAATGCATGATATCGGGGGATACATATTCCTGCCAGCTGGCAAATAGCGTTCCCGCCAGCCCGCAAATCACTGCCGAAATAACATAGCTGGTCATTTTGAAATGAAGCGGCACAAGCCCCATTGCCTCGATCCGCGATTCGTTGCTTTTAATAGCGCGTAAGGTTACGCCAAACCGTGATCGCACAATAAACATAAGGGCAAGCGCAACAAGCGCCAAGGCAACCCAGATCAGAAAATACAGCCGTAACGGTTCATAAAGATCGATAATCAAAAAATCGGCACGGTCGATGCTCATGCCGTCATCACCACCAAATTGCTCAAGCGATACAAATAGGAAAAACAGCATTTGGGCAAAGGCAAGGGTGATCATGATGAAATAAATGCCGGTCGTGCGAAGCGCAAGATAGCCGATCACCAGCCCAAGCAAGCCACAAACACCGATGCTAAGAACAATATGAAGCAAGCCATTTGACAGGCCAAAAAACTGGCTTATGCCAACACAATAGGCGCCAATGCCCATAAAGGCTGCATGGCCAAAAGACACCATGCCGCCATAGCCAAGCACAAGATTAAGGCCCATTGCCGCCATGCCAAGAAGCATGATCCGCATCGCCACATCATTCCAGAATGGCAAATCGGCAATATGGGTAAAAAGCGGGAAAAGCGCAAATCCGGCAATCAGCATCCATAGCATCCGGTTATCACGAATGCCTGCAAGAACCAGACCGGCAAAATGAAATGTTCCTGTCATGTGATTATCCTTTTGCCGGAAACAGACCGGTTGGCCGGAAAATCAGCACCACCGCCATCAAGATATAGACCAGCATTGAGGCCAGCGCAGGCCCGGCACCATCGGCCGTTGCCTGTTCGAAAAACAGCCGTAAAATCGACGGCAGAAAAACGCGCCCAAGCGTATCGACAAGCCCAACAATGATGGCGGCGATAAAAGCACCGCGAACCGATCCGATGCCGCCAATGATAATCACCACCAAAGATAATATCAGCAAAGGCTCGCCCATGCCCGGTTGAACCGAAGTTAGCGGCCCAAGCATCATACCAGCAACACCGGCAAGACACGCCCCGGTCGCAAAAATAAGCCGGAATAAAATCTTGATATTGATGCCAAGCGCGGCGGTCATTTCAGGATTATTGGCACCAGCACGAACCATTGCGCCAATGCGGGTTTTGGATACGAATAAATGAATCGCCAAGGCGCAAACAAGGCCAACGACAATCACCCCAAGCCGATAGGCAGGATAGGGTGTCTCCGGCAGAATCTCGACAAAGCCTGATAGGGATGGTGGCAAGTCGGAATAAAGCGCGGCTGGCCCAAAGCTAATACGAATGGCTTCATTGAAAAACAGGATCAGGCCAAAGGTTGCCAAAACCTGTTCCATATGATCACGTCGGTAAAGATGGCGAATAATCAACAGCTCAAGAAGATAGCCGCTGGCAAATGTAATTGGAATTGCGAGCCCCAGCCCAATAAAGAAATTGCCGGTGGCTTGGGTAATGGCAGCAGCAGCATAGGCGCCAATCATGACCTGTGCGCCATGTGCCAGAAACACAAAATCCATAATGCCAAGAATCAGGGTCAAACCTGCCGCGACCAGAAACAAGGTCACACCAGCTTGCAGGCCGTTAAAGGTCTGTTCAAGGATAAGGGTGAGAGTCATAAACCGTAACCAGTCGCATCATTTGCGCTTTGCAGCAGGCAATGATCGGCCAGCCAGCGGCAAGATTGACCACTGGCTGGCTATCAAAGATTAGAATTTGCAGTTTACCGCATAGGCATCGCCATGATCTTTAAAGACCGTGCCGATAACCTTTGTTGTCATAACACCGTCGCCATCTTTGACCGCTTCACGAAGATAGACATTTTGAATCGGGAAATGATTTGTGTTCATTTTCAAAATACCACGCGTTGTCGGGATATTGCCCGAGGCAAGCGCGGCGCGCATTTTGGCGGTTTCCTTGCTGCCAGATTTGGCAATTGCATGGTCAATGGCAAGAATTGTGTCATAGGCCTGCGCGGCATAGTAAGACGGATAGCCACCATATTTTGCTTTGTAATCGGCAACGAATTTCTTGTTAATCGCATTATCAAGATCGGGTGACCATGTCTGGGTGCCAAGAATACCAAGCGCCGCATCTTTCAATGCAGGTAATGACACGGCGTCAACACTGAAAACGGTATAAAGCTTGCTGACTTTATCCATGCCAGCCTGTTTCCATTGTTTGACAAAATTGATGCCCATACCGCCTGGCTGGAAAATCATTGTTGTTTCCGGCTTGGCAGCGCGTAAGGCCGATAGTTCGGCTTGGAAATCTGACTGGCCAAGCTTGGTGTAGACCTCACCAGCAATATTGCCTTTGTAATAGCGTTTCATGCCAGCAAGCATATCCTTGCCAGCCTGATAATTTGGCGCCATCAAATAGACTGATTTGATACCGGCATCTTGCATATATTTGCCCATCGCCCCTGGCGTTTGGTCATTCTGCCAAGACATCGAAAAGAAATTCTTGTGGCATTGATCACCGGCAATTGGTGACGGGCCAGCATTTGAGCTGATCAGCAATGTACCGCTTCGGGTGACCGGTTTATGAATTGCCATCAACAGGTTTGACCAGATCACGCCGGCCATAATATCCACCCGATCGCTTTTCAGCAGACGATTGGCAAGCTGTTTGGCAACATCAGGTTTGCGCTGGTCATCAGCATAGATGATTTCTGCATCCATACCGCCAAGTTTGCCGCCCTTATGTTCCATCGCCAGTTCGACGGCATTTTGCATCTGCTTGCCAATGATGCCAGCGCCGCCAGACAGTGTGGTCATATAGCCAACCTTTACCGTTTCGGCCAGTGCCGGTGCCGCTGTCATTGCTGCGGTAACAGCACAAATCGTCATAAGCTTTTTCATTCTTATCTCCCTCGAAATGCAATCCGGCCCGTCGCTGGATTCATTCGCTTCATATTTCAATATGTCTCGACATGATTTTGATGTCATCATTGCCAATTCCGTGCCGCGACGCAATGCGCTTTTGGGTTTTGGCAGAACTTATTATATGCGCCGATCTCTTTATGAAGACCTTTGATAAAGACCTTTTTAAATGGCTTAGGCTCTGATGGCAATTTCATCTGAAATCAACTTTGGCAAGCATCAGCCGGCAAAGACCCGCGTTATCAACATCCACATGCCAGCCGCGCCAATTAGGTAAGATGCCGGAATCGCAATCAAACGCCGATACCAAAGCGCATTTCCTGCGGCGACGCCAAAAAGTAAAAAGGCGGGAATAAGAACGGCAAGCTGGCCAAGTTCGACCCCAATATTAAAGCTGATCAGACTGATCATGAATTGACCATCAGCAAGGCCAATATCGCCAAGAACGCTGGCAAAACCAAGGCCGTGAAGAAGGCCAAAAAGGAAAATAACCACAAGCCGTCCAGCATGAAGCCGTTCGCTTCGCAGATTTTCAAAAGCCACATAAATGATCGAGGCGGCAATCAACGGTTCGACAAGATTTGGCGAGACAACGATATGACCGGTGCTGGCCAGCATGAGGGTTGTCGTATGTGCCAGTGTGAATAAAGTCACCTGACCCAGAAGCGGGCGCCATCGCGCTGCATAGAAGAACAGCCCCAATACAAACAGAATATGATCAAGACCCTTTGGCACGATATGGACAAACCCGATTCTGGCATAATCCAGCATGATTGTTAAAACCGGCTGTGCGGTGGCGCCCTGTCTTTTGATCGGGGCGCTGATCGCGCCCGGTTCAAGATAGGCGGTATAAAGATTTTCCGGTTTTTCGGTTTGGCTTTGCTGGCGAATGACCAATGGCCCAAGGGCGGCGTTCCAGCCAAAACGAACGCTGGCATCATTCGGGTCAAGGGGTGCGGAAATCTGTATTTGGCTGTTGCGTGGCAAGGTAATCGCCGGATTATCTTCAACCAGAATGGCATCAAGCTGGAATGATAGCGGCCGGTCACCGGCACGGCCGGTCAAGGCTTTTTCAAAATTGGGCCATTGCTGGGTGAATTTTTGTGCCAGTTGATCGGCGGGAAGGCTGCGAAGCGCGTCATAATCTTTGCCTTGTGGCGCGTCATCCGTGTCACGCACAAGGCTGGCATCCAGCCCGGCAAGAAATAATTCGGCATTCAGGTCAATCGCGATGGAAAGCCGGTCGGGTGAAGCCGTGTCATCTGCCGATGGCGACGAACTGGTCATTGACAGATCGGCAACGGCTGGCCGGATTTCATGGGCAATCGCTGACATGGTCAAAGGGGTGATCCCGAACAGGCAAACCGCAAAAACCAGTCGGTATGTTAGGGCTTTACAATCTTTCATCAATGGTCTGAAGTCTTTGCGAAACATAGCTTGCTTAACTCTGCGGTCTTTTGAGGGTGTAATGATTTTATCTGCTGCTAGGACGGTCTTAATTGTGGCAATGGAACGGGTCGCCAGAATAATCTGGAGAATAATCTTTAGAATAATCTGCCCTCTGCCAAAATGGGCGGCGGCAGTGTTGTGGCTAATTTTTGTCCTACCTTTGCCCTTACAGGCGCATGAATTTTGGATTGAACCATCGTCATTCCAGCCCGACCCAGATAAGACCTTAACCGCAGACCTTTTAATTGGCACTGATTTTTTAGGCGCATCGGCAATTTATGTTCCCGATCAGATTGAAACATTTGCATTGCTGGGCGCTGGCGCCAAATCGCAATCTGAACGATTTGAGATTACTGGCCGCTATGGTGACCGTCCGGCCGGAAAGATGGTGTCTGGTTCGCCCGGGCTTCGCATCATTGTTCATCAAACAGCACCTACTCGCCTGACTTATAATGGCGCCGAAAAATTTGATCAATTTGCGCGCGAAAAAGGCTTTGATGATGTGCTTGACCAGCATCAACGCCGCGGCTTGTCGCTTGACAAAATAACCGAACGCTACCAGCGCTATGCCAAAAGCCTGATTGCCGTTGGCGGGCCAGACAAAATGGCTGCTGGACAAGATCGGCATCTTGGTTTGGCAATCGAGCTTGTTGCCGAGGCCAATCCTTATCAATGGCCGCCACTTCAATCCATGCCGGTACGCCTTTATGCTGATGGTGCGCCGCTTGCCAATGCGCAAATCACCGTTTTTACCCGTCATAATCCGCGCCATGTGGAAAAGGCAAAATACCAAACCGATAAAGACGGGCGCGCAAATTTTGCGCTGCTGGCAGGGCGCGACTATCTTGTTGATAGCGTGATTTTGCGGCCATTGGACGGAGCGATCGAGTCGGGTGGTGAAATGTGGGAATCGATTTGGGCCTCATTGACCTTTCAGGTGCCTGCAAAACATAAAATAGGAGTCAAACCGAAATGAAGGAGAGAAAATCCATGACCCAACTCGACCGGCTGATTGGCCGCAATCTGCGGATTGATTCGAACCGTCTATGGCAAAGCCTGATGGATATGGCAAAAATTGGCCCGGGCGTGGCTGGCGGCAATAACCGCCAAGCCCTGACGGATGATGATTCGACCGCGCGGCATTTGTTTCAATCATGGTGCGAGGCGGAAGGATTGACGCTTCATACCGATAAAATGGGCAATATGTTTGCCCGCCGCGAGGGAAGTGATGCCAGCTTGCCGCCAGTGATGGTTGGCAGTCATCTTGATACGCAGCCAACAGGCGGAAAATATGATGGGCCGCTTGGTGTTCTGGCGGCTCTGGAAATCATTCGCAGCCTCAATGAAGCTGATCTGAAAACGCGCCATCCAATTGAAATTGTCAATTGGACGAATGAAGAAGGCTGCCGCTTTGCCCCGCCAATGATGGCGTCGGGCGTTTTTGCCGGCGTGCATGATCTGGATTGGGCCTATGACCGCACCGATGCGGCAGGTGCGCGGTTTGGAGACGAGCTGGAACGGATCGGCTGGGTTGGTGATGCGGCGGTTGGCGGCAGGCCGGTTGCCGCCTTTTTCGAGCTTCATATCGAACAGGGGCCGATTTTAGAAGAGTCAAAAACCGATATTGGTGTTGTGACGCATGGTCAGGGGTTGAATTGGATTCGGGTCACCCTTACCGGTAAAGAAGCCCATACCGGATCAACGCCAATGCCGTCGCGGGTAAATGCCGGGCTTGGCATGGCGCAGATTACGGTACTGGCGCATCAGATTGCATTGGCACATGCGCCACATGCCGTTGGCGCGGTAGGCCATTGTGAAATTTTCCCCAACTCAACCAATATCATTCCGGGAAAAGCGATCTTTACGATTGATTTTCGCAGCCCCGATCCGGCGGTGATCGCGGCGATGCATGCCGAATTGCGAACAGAGGCAAACGCGATTGCCAAAACGCTTGGGCTTGGTATCGATTTTGAATTGGCGGGCGCGTTTGATCCGGTGGCATTTGATCCGGCCTGTATTGACCGTGTTCGGGCGGCGGCAGACCGGCTTGGCTATTCGCATATGGATCTTGTTTCAGGTGCTGGACATGATGCGTTCTGGATGAGTCGGGTGGCGCCAACGGCAATGATCATGTGTCCTTGTGTTGATGGGTTATCGCATAATGAAGCCGAAGAAATCAGTCAGGATTGGGCCGCAGCAAGCGCCAATGTTCTGTTTCACGCTGTTGTCGAAACCGCCGGTTTGGTCAGTGATGATTAGGCCGATCATTATCGAATAAGGGATAAAAGATGACAGATCAGCAGGACAAAACACCGGTGAATGGTGGCGCTGGCATCATTGGGGTCGTCGGTCTTGGCAATGCGGGAAGCGCCATTGCAGCAGCCTTTGCCGCATTGGGCGTGGTTCACGGTTATGATCAAAATGCCGGCAGGCGTGATGATGCGGCTGGCAAAGGCATTATCACGCATGGCCATCTTGACGGGGTTGCGTCACAGGCAGATGTGATCATTCTGTCATTGCCGCACCCCGATATTTCAATTGCCGTGACAACACAAATCATGGCACAGCCAATCCGGCCAAAGCTGGTGATTGAAACCAGTACGGTCACGCCGCAAACCGCAATTGATTGCGCTGCCTTGGCATCTGCAAAGGATGTGGGATTCGTCGATGCGGCCATTGCTGGCGGGGTGGCCAGCATGGCGAATGGCCAGATGACATTTTTCATGGGCGGCGATGATGCGGCCAAGGCCATGGCAAGGCCGGTTCTAGAATCGGTGGCAGCTGGCATTTATGACCTTGGCGATATCGGCGCGGGCATGGGGATCAAAGTTGTCAATAATGCGGTGATGCATGCGCTCATGGTGGTGCTGATCGAAGCTTTTGCAATGTCCAAGAAACTTGGCGTTCAAAGCGACATGTTGATTTCCATCCTGAACCGTGAAGAAGGCATGCTTCGCCCGCTGGTTCACCGTGTTCAAGAGAGGATGAAATATGCCGATTTTGAGGGCGGTATGTCGGTCACGAATGCGCGCAAGGATTCCTGTCTTGCGCTGGCAACAGCCCAGCAGATGGGTGTGCCGCTTTTTGCCATTTCGGCATCGCATACGCCGTATGAAATTGCCGAGGCCAACGGGCTTGGCGACGCCGATTATGCGGCATTGTCACGCTTGTGGGAAGATTGGGCCAATATCATTTTCAAAGAAGCTGATAAGCCATGATCCAAAGCTTTGGATGAATTCCAAATCCCAAACCCAATCCAAAATCCAAACTGGCTAGAGCCAGTCAGGCTTCATCGCCAGTACCGGCGCATCACCATCGGCAATCGTACGGGCAAGGGCAAACAGCTTTGGCAAATGATGCGTTAAATAGATTTGCATTGTGGTAATTTTGATGGTCATGAAATCATCATTGCCAATCGTACCGGTTTCGCCACTGGCGATGGCATCTGCCGCTGCGGCACCGGCCCGCGCCATCAGCCAGCCACCACTTAATGTGCCAAGAAGCATCAGATAATTGCTTGCGGCTGCGGCTGGTCGGCGCGGTGAATTGGCACTGCCAATGATATTGGCGGTGGCTATGCGGGCGGTTTTACTGGCCTCGATAACCGATTTTGCCGCGGCGGAAATGGCCGCATTTGGATGTGTTTCCAATGCCGCCATATCATGATCAATTTCATCAAAAAGGCTGGTGACCGCCGCGCCATTATCACGAATGGTTTTGCGGAAAACCAGATCATTGGCCTGGATCGCGGTTGTGCCTTCATAAATGGGCAGAATGCGGGCATCGCGATAATGCTGGGCGGCGCCGGTTTCTTCGATAAAGCCCATGCCGCCATGAATCTGCAATGCATCCGAGGTGATTTGCTGGGCGCGTTCGGTCATCCATCCCTTGATTACGGGAATGAGCAAGCCAACGCGGGCATCAAGATCGGGTTTTTCAGACTCACTGGCATGACGCGCCTTATCCATCGCCGCCGCGCCAATCATCATCAAGGCTCGCATGGCTTCGATTTCGGCCTTCATCGCGCCAAGAAGCCGCAAAACATCGGGGTGATGAACAATGGCGTCACCCTTTTTGCCATCAAGCGGCACGCCTTGCACGCGATCACGCGCATAGGTTCTAGCCTGCTGATAGGCGCGTTCAGAAATGGCCAGCCCTTGCAGGCCGACAGCAAGGCGGGCGTGATTCATCATGCCAAACATGATGTCGATTCCCTGATTTTCCTGACCGACAAGATAGCCAACTGCACCATCAGTTTCGCCATATTGCATGACCGCGGTTGGCGATCCTTTGATGCCAAGCTTTTTTTCAATCGACAGGCAGCGAAGGTCATTCGGCTTGGTGAAATTACCAGCGTCATCGGCAAGGAATTTTGGCACGATAAAGACTGAAATACCCTTGATACCATCAGGTGCATCAGGCGTGCGCGCCAGCACCAGATGAACAATATTTTCGGCCATATCATGTTCGCCATAGGTGATATAGATTTTCTGGCCGGAAATGAGATAATGATCGCCATTGGGTACGGCGCGGCTTTTGATGCCAGCAAGGTCAGTGCCGGCCTGTGGCTCGGTCAAATTCATCGTTCCTGTCCAGCGGCCTTCAACCATTGGCGGGATGAAAATATTCTGCAATTCAGGGCTTGCCGATTTTTGCAGCGCATAGATTTGCCCCTGCGTCAAAAGATGGCAAAGCGCAAAGGCCATATTGGCCGATTGCCATAATTCATTGACCGCGGTGGTCAGCGTCATTGGTAAATTCTGGCCGCCAAAATCTTCGGCGGCTTCCATGGCTGTCCACCCACCTTGGCCCATCGCGGCATAGGCATCGCGAAACCCGTCAGGCGTAATGACCTGCCCATCATCTTGTCGTTTAGCACCAGTGATATCGCCGCTATGATTCAACGGCGCGATCACATCGCCAGCCAGCTTACCAGCTTCTTCAAGAACCGCATCAGCAAGCTCTTGATTGACCTCGTCATTGCCAATCCGCGTCATCAGCGCGTCAAATCCAATGACCCGATCAAGTACGAACTGATAATCTTCAAGGGGCGCTTTATACATGATTCGGGCTCCGTAAAATCTGGCTCAAAGTGACTGGTGACAGGATTGCCGTGGCCGCATCAAGTTTTGGCGTCGATGATGACGCTGATCCCCTGACCGCCGCCAATGCACATGGTCGCCATGCCATAGCGGCCATTGATGCGATGTAATTCATGAACCAGCTTTGTCATGATGATCGCACCGGTAGCACCAACCGGATGGCCAAGCGCAATGGCGCCGCCATTCGGATTGACGCGGTCGGGATCGAGGCCTAGCTGGCGCGATACGGCACAGGCCTGCGCGGCAAAGGCTTCATTGCTTTCAACAAGATCAAGATCATCAATTGTCAGGCCTGCGCGTTCAAGCGCCATCTTGCTTGCCGGTACTGGCCCCATGCCCATGATGCGTGGGGGTACGCCGCCAAAGCCATAGGCAACAATACGCGCCATCGGGCTGGCTTTATGGGTTTTAACCGCATCATCATTGGCCAGAATCAACGACGCCGTACCATCATTGATTCCCGATGAATTGCCAGCGGTGACAAGCCCGTCCTTGGCAAAGGCTGGCCGCAATCCGGCAAGGCTTTGGCTGGTCGTGTCGGCGCGGATATATTCATCTTTTGCAAAAGGCACAATCTTGCGACGTTGGGTCAGCTCGATTGTGGTGATCTGGCTGGCAAAATATCCGGCCGCATCGGCATGCGCTGCCCGGCTTTGTGACTGGGCGGCAAACGCATCCATATCTTCACGGCTGATCTGGTAATCAGCGGCGACATTTTCAGCGGTTATGCCCATATGGCCAAGCCCAAACGGATCATGCAGGGCGCCGGTCATCATATCGACAACCGCAGCATCACCCATTCGCGCGCCCCAGCGCTGCGCCGGCAGGATATAGGCGCCGCGGCTCATCACCTCAACACCGCCAGCAAGCGCGGTATCGCAATCACCAAGCTTGATGAGCTGGGTTGCGCTAACAATCGCCTGAAGGCCACTTCCGCACAAACGATTGACCTGAAAAGCAGGGGCTGTTTCGGCAAGACCGGCGCCAATCGAAATACAGCGCGGCGAATACATATCGCGCGGCTCGGTATGGATAACATGACCATAAATAGCATGCTGAATGGCGTCAGCCGGCACGCCAGATTTGGCAATCGCATCTTTGGCAACCGGAATGGCAAGATCAATTGGCGCCGTATCTTTTAGGCTGCCGCCATAACTGCCAATAGCCGATCTTTGCGCTGCCAGAATGAAAATATTGGTCATGGTGATCTCCTGATCCGGTCGTTTAATCGGCTTTTATGATTTGGCCCACTTCAACGGGCCGCCGCGAAAGCCCGGAAAGCCAATGCCAAAAATCATGCCTGCGTCGGCGCTGTCGGTCGAATCAACGACACCGTCATCAACCGCTTGCTGGCATTCATCAATCATTGGGGCCAGCATTGATTTGGCAATGCCTTCCATGATGGCGGCATCTTGCGGCTGGCGTGGGCGAATGGCGCGATTGCCGTCCCAATCATAAAAGCCGCTTCCTGATTTCCGGCCAATCGTGCCCAAAGCGCATTTTTCGGTTAGCAATGTCTTGGCGGCTGGGGCGATGCCAAGAACAACGCCAACATCAAGACAAACATCAAGTCCGATCTGGTCGGCAAGTTCGATTGGCCCCATTGGCATGCCAAAATCAACCAATGCTTCATCAATCAGATCGGCCGTTTCACCAGCGGCAACCGCCTCGATCGCTTTGAAAATATAAGGAAGCAAGGCGCGATTGACCAAAAAGCCCGATGCCGATTTGCAGCGGATTGGCATTTTGCCGATGCGTCCGGCAAATTGCATGCCACGATTGACCATATTCTGATCGGAAAATTCTGACCAGATCACTTCGACAAGCGGCAATACCGGCACTGGATTAAAGAAATGCAAACCGATCAAACGTTCAGGGGCTTTTAATGCGGTGGCAATCTCTTCCAACGGAATGGCTGATGTGTTGGTTGCCAAAATGGCGTCGGGTTTGCTGGCCGCTTCCAAGGCTTGAAACACGGCCTGTTTGACAGCCAGTTTTTCGGCAACGGCTTCGATGATCAGATCGGCATCACTTGCACCGCTGCCATCTTTGTCGGCGCGAAGCCTGTTTTTTGCTGCGGCGATCTTATCATCTGTTTTCAGCCGCCGTTCGAATAATTTTGCGGCTCGTGCAATGGCACCATCAATCGCCGCCTCGTTCATATCGGTCAAAGTGACATCAAGTCCGGCCATGGCGCCAACCGCGGCAATATCGCCGCCCATAACGCCAGCGCCAACAACATGCAAACGCTGGATGCCGCTATCGCCGCGTGCCGATTTGCGAACAGCATCGGTAAGATAATAGACACGGCGCAAATTCTTCGAAGCATCACCAACCATCAATTCGGGAAAAATACCCATTTCACCAGCCGACATCGCGGCCGCGTCATCACCAAAGGTAGCAACATGATCAATGATCGCAAACGGTGCGGGTGTATGATCGGCGCGGGCGCGTTTCAAATAGCTGTCGCGTGCCGCCGTAATGGCGTTGGTATCGGCCATGGTTTCGCGCTGGCTGTGGGCTGGTTTTGCGCCATTGCAGGACAGCATCCATGCGCGCATAGCCACGGCCAGATCATCAGCGCTATCAACCATTTCATCGGCAAGGCCGCTTGCGATGGCATCTTTGCTGCCAACCGGCCGGCCGGTCAGCATCATATCAAGAACGGCTTTGGTGCCAATGCGGCGATAGGCGCGGCCAGTGCCACCATAGCCCGGCATGATACCGAGATTGATCTCGGGGAAACCGAGTTTTGTTTTCGGTGAGGCGGTGACAAATAGCCGATCAAACGCCAGCGAAATTTCCAGCCCGCCCCCGACAGCAATACCGTCAATACCAACACAGCTTGGCACAGCAAGCGCCTCAATCCGGTTAAAAAGCCCATGCACCATCGCCATGTGACTGGCAACATCTGCTGCTGTTTTCAAGGTTTCAAATTCATGAATATCGGCGCCGTAAACAAAGCCGCCAGGCTTGCCCGACAGCAGTGCCAAACCGGCCAGATTATCGGCAGCTTCCAACCCGTCAATCAGGATTGCCAGTTCTTCCATCACCGCATGGGTCAGGACATTAACAGATTTTCCATCTGTCTGAAGCTGCAACCACGCGATGCGATCATCATCAATGTTTGTCGACCAATGCAAAAGATCGTTGACGCTATCTGAGCTAAGCATGATTTCATCCATTCGTAACATGACGGTGTTAGAATGTATAACCTAACAATAGTAAACGCCAGTGGTTGCTTGTAAAAAAGATCAAGGCCCATTGCGCCGTTGGTAATATAATCAACCTGATCATGCTGATGGTTGCAATATCCTGTTGGTTCGGCTTTTATTGAGAATGTTAGGCTGATGGCAGTGTCAAAAAGAGTTTAAGGCCCAAATAAATTCAGCTCGAGATTGATTGGGGCAAAGCTGTGCAGTGGGATCTGCGGGGGAGTTAAGATGGAATGTTGTGGTCCGGGTTATGCCAGCCCTGAAGAAGCGATTAAAGCCCCAAGAGAATTGTTGCTTTACACGATTGCGATCTATACGGGCACGGGTATTCAGAAACCAGATTATCTTGCGACGATTGATGTCGACCCAAAAAGCGCGACTTTCAGCAAGGTTATTCACCGGCTTGATATGCCGAATATTGGCGACGAGCTCCATCATATGGGCTGGAATGCTTGTTCATCCTGCCATGATGATGCGCATATGGCGCGTAAATACCTTCTTCTTCCTGGCGTGCGTTCAAATAATATCTATGTTGTGGATACCGCGACGGATCCGCTTGCGCCGCGCATTCACACCGTTATTGATGGCGGTGAGATCAAATCCAAGGCTGACCTATCTGGCCCTCATACAGTGCATTGCCTTGGGAGCGAAATCATCATTTCTTTTCTTGGGAATGCCAAAGGCGAGGCCCCGGGTGGCTATCTGCATCTAAACAAGGATTTTGAAATCGTTGGCAGGTGGGAAAATTCCATGGGTGATATAAAATTCGGCTATGATTTTTGGTATCAGCCTCGCCATAATGTGATGGTTAGTTCGGAATGGGCAGCCCCCAATACATTTATGCCTGGTTTTGATTTGGAAGAAGTTGGATATCTCAAATATGGGCGTGAGTTGCATTTTTGGGATTTTGAGAAACGGGAACCCGTCGAGAGTTTCTATCTTGGCGAGGATGGGTTGATTCCTCTTGAGGTAAAATTTCATCATAATCCTGACAGTTCGCACGGATTTTGTGGCGCAGCGCTCAGCTCGAATGTCATTCATTGGTGGAAAAACGATGTTGGAAAATGGCAGTGGGAGAAAATCATCGATGTTGAAAATGAACCACATCCAGACTGGCCTATCCCCATTCCGGGGGTTATGTCAGCAATTCTGATATCGATGGATGACAAATATCTTTACCTAAATAACTGGCTGCATGGCGATATGCGGCAATATGATATCTCCGACCCCCATAATCCAAAATTGACTGGCCAGATTTGGATGGGTGGCTTACTGGGTAAGGCTCCAATTGTAAATGGTGTCACTGTGGCTGGTGGTCCGCAGATGTTCCAGCTGTCGCTTGATGGAAGGCGCCTTTATGTCACCACGTCGCTGTTCAGCACTTGGGATAATCAATTTTATCCTGAAATTCGGGAAAAGGGTGGTGTCATGGTGATGATTGACTGTGATCCAGAAAATGGTGGCATGTCCATCAATCCTGATTTTATTGTTGATTTTGGCAATGAGCCAAACGGGCCGAGCCGGTGCCATGAAGCTCGCTATCCCGGTGGTGATTGTACAAGTGATATTTGGCTATGAAGACGATTACCATTGCCAATCGTAACAATGCAGCCTTTGCCGTTTCTGGCCGCAAACCGCTACTTGACGAGCTGAGAGATCAGGGAGTTGATTTACCTTATGGCTGTAAATATGGCGGCTGCATTACCTGTGCGGCTAAACTATTGGAAGGCGATATTGATCAGCGGGCCCAAGTGGCGCTTAACAACCGGCAAATTAATGATGGCTATATTGTGTTGTGCGTGGCGCGGGCGAAAAGTGATTGCGTGATTGAGGTTGGTGTGGAAAGCCATGATAAACTGTATCGCAATCCATTTCTTGACCCACTGGCATCACACGAATTAAAAGCAGATATTGCGACCCTGACGGATAAAGTTAAATGAACCATAACGAGCCTTATACCGATTCCTACATTCAGGAAATTCTGTCCTCGGTAAAAACGATTGCCATGGTCGGCGCCAGCCCTGACAAAACTAAATTCAGCTATGGGGTGTTGCGCGTTTTGCATGAAACTGGCTACGACATGATTCCAGTTAACCCACGGCCTGGCCTTGAAACAATACGGGGGCTGAAGGTTTACCCAAACCTTGCCTCGGTCGATAGGGCAGTGGATATGGTTGAAGTGTTTCGGAAGCCCGAAGATTTGTATGATATTGCCAAGCAGGCCATAGATATTGGGGCAAAAGTGTTATGGGGACAGATCGGGGTTATTGATCATGACGCGGCGCGCCTTGCCGAAGATGCAGGCCTTAAGGTCGTGATGGATCGATGCCCAAAAATAGAGTTGTTCCGCCCATTCTGGAAACCAAAGCTGCATCTCGGCATCTAGCTAGACTAATTTATAAGCGCACCAATTTCGTATGAAGCGCTGACCTCAAGTTTCAATCAGGCAACAAGCGCCAATCTGGCATCGGGAACAATACCAAGCGCCAGACAAACATCGCGCGTCAGATAAGGCCGGTTCAATGTGTAGAAATGAAACTGGTCAATGCCATGATCCATCAGATCAGAACAGATGTCGGTTGCCACAACAACCGATAGAATATCTTCAACCCCATTGCGTTTGGCCATGACAAATTCGGCGTCAAGGCTTGCCGGAATGCTGGCGCCGCAGCGGTTGGCAAAGCGTTTGACATGATCCCAATTTTCAATTGGCAGAATGCCAGGAATGATTGGCACATGAATCCCCGCCTTGGCGCAGCGATCACGAAACCGCAAAAATATCTCACTATCGAAAAAGAACTGGGTGATTGCCGATGTGGCGCCAGCATCAATTTTGCGCTTTAACCAGTCAATATCTGCATTGGCATTGCTGGCTTCGGGATGTGGTTCGGGATAGGCGCCAACATGAATGGTCTTGATATTCGTGGCGGCAAGACCGGCGACAAGATCAACCGAATCGGCAAATCCCTGTGGATGCGGGCTAAAGCCTGAACTTCCATGTGGGGCGTCACCGCGAAGGGCAACAATCTGTTTGACCCCCGCATCAACATAGCTTTTTGCAATGGCCAATGTTTCGGCCTTGCTGGCATTGACGCAGGTCAGATGCGCGGCAACATCTAAGCCATAGCTTTTGCCAATGGCTTCGGTCATTTCTTTGGTTAGCTGGCGCGTTGTGCCACCAGCCCCATAGGTAACGGAAACAAATTCAGGGTTAAGCGGCGCTAGAACATTGAGCGATTCCCACAAATCGAAACTCGCCTGAATCGATTTTGGCGGGAAAAATTCAAATGAAATCTTGGGGGGCTTGTGACCCATTTTTACATCCTCGCAGCTGTCAAATGATCTGGACTTGTTCGTCGAATTCATTTGTGCCAGAAATATATCTATGAAACAAATTCATAATAATCATAAACTTTATGAGATATATTCATGAACATCGAACTTCGTCATTTGCGAACCATCATGGCCATTCATGCCGCCGGATCGGTGGCGCAAGCGGCTGAACAGCTGCATATCACCCAATCGGCGCTATCGCATCAGATCAAGGCCATCCGCGATCAGCTTGGTGTTGATCTGTTTGTCAAAAACACCAAACCGATGCGGCTTTCGGCTGAAGGCTTGCGATTTTTGCGCGCCGCCGAGCGTATTTTACCCGAAGTTGATTTATTGAAAGCTGAATTCGATAATTTGCAAAATGGACAGGCTGGCCGGTTGCATATCGCGATTGAATGCCATGCTTGTTTTGAATGGCTGTTTCCGGTTCTCAATCTGTTTCGTCAAGATTTTCCCGATGTGGATATTGATATTCGTCCGGGCTTGGCGTTTCGGGCGTTAAAGGCATTGGTTGATGAAGACGTCGATATTGTCATTTCGTCAGATCCCGAAGATATTCCCGGAGTCGAATTTCACCAGCTTTTCCCCTATGCACCAACATTCCTGGCGGCGAAAACCAATCGGCTTGCCGAAAAAGACTATGTTGAAGCCGCCGATTTTGCCGATCAGACGCTGATCACCTATCCGGTTGAGCGGACGCGTCTCGATATTTTCAGCCAGCTTTTGATTCCGGCCAAGATTGAGCCGAAATTAATCCGGCAAGTCGAGCTGACCGCGGTGATGCTGTTGCTGGTGGGGGCGAATAAAGGGGTGGCGGTGCTTCCTGATTGGGTTATTCGCTCGGCCGATATTGATGGCGGGCTTGTGACAAAACCGGTCACCAAAAATGGTCTTACGCGCCAACTTTATGCCGCGGTGCGCCGTGACGATCAAACAAAACCATTTATGAAACGCTTTGTTGCACTTGGAAAACAGGGCCAAGCGCATGCAAAAAAGCAGCCGCTTAGCCCCTGATATTTTGGTCTAAATTGGCAGGTTAGACAATTGGCGGTTTGGCGCATACCTGATCATAGGCATAGCGGGTTTTCAACATGCCATCATATTCAAAGATATCCAGCATTGCTTCATAGCCAGCATCGGTGATGTCGATATGGCGTGTCCAGACGCCCATTTTTTGATAAGTGTCAATGCAATCGGCAAGAACGGCCTCGTCAATATTCGGGAATAATGGCTTTTCCGCGCGGGCAATTTCGGCCGCAGATGTGTCATTCATATAATTGCGGGTTTTGATATAGGCGCGGGTAAAGGCTTTGGCCTCGTCGGTTTCCAACCATTCGGGTTTGGCCGCAAGGCTAGAAAAACCGCATGCGCCAATGGTTGGCCCAAGCGCGGTGACAACATGGCCAACGCCATCAGCTTCTAGCTGTTGCGGGGCCGGGCCTTGCTGATGGATATATTGACCTGTACCAGCGCGGTATGCCTTGTCCATTTCGCCGCCATTACCAGCATCGATAATTTTGATTTTATTGATATCAACACCGCCTTTGTAACAGGCATATTTAAACATTGTCATTGGCTGGCCACCGTGGTGAACCAAGACTTCAGCGCCTTCGAGCTTGTCCCAGCTAAACGCCGGATCGGCATCGCGGGCGGTCAGGAAAAACCCGTCCATCTCATTGATTTGGGCAAAATGAACGCAAGCCGGCACATCACCTTTATTCAATGTGTTAAAGCCCTGACTAAGGGTCGATTGAACAACATCGGCGGTACCGTTATCAAGCGCGGTAATGGCGGTCACGCCAGGTGCGGAAACCGTATATTCGAAATCCAGCCCTTCTTCTTTTAGAAAACCGCCGGTCATGGTTGAGATCAACGGCGAATAAAAGGCCGAAAAAAGGGTAAATTCAATATTGATTTTACTCATGGAATAATGCTCCGATGGTGGGTCAAACAGGATGGTGGCTTGAAGGTGCGCCGAAAAAATGGCCGCGCCGATTGGCCGTTGATTATTGGATCGCCATGTTAGCCTCAAGCGCATGCCATAACCAAATGGAAAATCAAAGTGACCCAAAACAGTGTTAGCATTTTTGAGATGAGTCCGCGTGACGGGCTGCAAAATGAACCTGTTTCCATTCCCACCGCAGCCAAAATTACCTTGATCAATCTGTTGTCGAAATGCGGTTTTGCCGATATCGAAGCGACCAGTTTTGTCAGCCCGAAATGGGTGCCGCAACTGGCCGATGGTGCGGCCGTTATGGCGGCTATAGACCGGCTGCCATCGGTTTCCTATGCCGCGCTTGTGCCCAACATGACCGGCTTTGACCGCGCGATGATGGCGGGGGTTGATTCGATTGGCGTATTTGCCGCCGCATCGCAAAGCTTTAGCCAGAAAAACATCAATTGCTCAATCGCCGAAAGTCTGCACCGTTTTCAGCCAGTCATGGCGGCAGCGGCGGCGCATAAAATACCGGTTCGCGGCTATATCAGCATGGTTGTTCACTGTCCTGATGACGGCGATACCGACCCGCAGATTGTTGCCGATCTTGCCGTCAGAATGATGGATATGGGCTGCTATCAAATCTCGCTTGGTGATACGGTTGGCATGGCAACACCGCCAGCGATCCAAAGGCTTCTCGATAGATGTGTTGGCGTGGTTGATGGGGCTTATCTTGCTGGTCATTACCATGATACGGGCGGGCAGGCGCTTGCCAATATTGCGGCGAGCCTGCCTTATGGGGTTCGTTGTTTTGATGCGTCGGTTGGCGGGCTTGGTGGTTGCCCCTATGCGCCCGGGGCAGCCGGAAATGTGGCAAGCGAGGCGGTCGCCGCAATGCTTGCCCAAGCCGGTTTTGCCACAGGCCTTGACCATGATGCCCTGGCAATTGCGGCAAAATTTGCGACCAGCCTTCGCCAGCCAATCGCCAATCGGCAAGCGCCTTAACCGGTTTTTGTGATTTTATGAGGATATGACGACCATGCCTGATCTGCCCATTATTCAAACCCGTGATGCCAATGGCATTGATCATCTTTTTTTGAACCAGCCTGATCGTCACAATGCGTTATCGCCAGACATGATTGCGGCGCTTTATGCGGCCTTTACCAAACTTGGCGATGATCCATCTTGCCGGTTGGTATGTTTGCGGGCAACAAAGGCAAGCGAGACCAGCTTTTGCGCTGGCGGTGATCTTGTCTGGATGCGTCAGCAGATTGATGCACCGCGATCACGACGCATGGCTGAGGCGGCAAAGCTGGCGCATTTGCTAAAGGTGATGGATCGGTTTCCCAAGCCGTTGCTTGGCTGTGTCGACGGCAATGCTTTTGGGGGCGGGATTGGCATTATGGCGGTTTGTGATGAGGTGCTGGCATCTGATGGCTTGCGCTTTGGCCTGACCGAAACGCGCCTAGGATTGATCCCCGCCACAATCAGCCCCTATGTTGTTGCGCGGATCGGGGGGGCAGCGGCGCGTCAATTATTTATGTCGGCGCGCCGGTTTGACTCGGTAACGGCCAAGCGGATCGGGCTGATCACAAAGCTGGTGCCGGCGGCCGCTTTTACCGCTGAAATTGATGCGATGATCGCGCCCTATCTTGATGCCAGCCCGGCGGCAATGCGGGCGGCAAAAAGCCTTATCCGCAAGCTGCAGCCAGCCATTGATGATGCGGTGATTGATATGACGGTTTCGGCGCTTGCCGATTGTTGGGATCATCCCGATGCGCGCGAAGGGGTTGATGCGTTTTTCGCCCGCCGCGCGCCATCATGGAAATTAGATGGCTTAGGCTGATATAGGGGGCTGGCCAAGGGCGTGAATTATTTTTTGCGAAAAAAATGTTGGGTTTTCGCAAAAAACCTTTCACTGTGATGATCATATTTTGTCTTCAATCCTGCCTTTTTGTTACGCCATGCAGGCCGCCGCGATCTATCATCACCAAGGAGTTTGACAGCGATGGATTTTTCCTATTCGCCAACACAGCAATCAATCATTGAGTCCATTGATGCGATCATGGCCGATTTTGATGATGATTATTGGCTGGCGGCTGATCGTGATGGACGGTTTCCCGAAGAATTTTATGCGGCAATTGCGGCTGGCGGCTGGCTTGGTATTGCCATGCCTGAGGCCTATGGCGGGGCGGCTCTTGGCATTGCCGAAGCTGCCTTGATGATGCAGAAAATTGCCGAAACCGGCGGCGGCATGGCAGCAGCATCGGCAGTTCACATTAATATCTTCGGGCCGCATCCGATTGTTGTTTATGGCACTGAAGAACAGCGTGCGGCATGGCTGCCACCGTTGATCAGGGGCGAGGTGAAATGCTGTTTTGGCGTTACCGAACCGGATGCGGGGCTTGATACCGGCAATATCCGCACCCGCGCCGATAAAATTGACGGTGGTTATCTTGTATCGGGGCAGAAGATATGGACATCAACGGCGCAGGTGGCAAGCAAAATTCTGCTTTTGGCGCGAACCAGCCAGCCAAGCCAATCGGGCCGCCGTACCGATGGGCTAACATTGTTTTATACCGACCTTGACCGTGCCCATATTGAGGTGCGCGAAATTGCGAAAATGGGTCGCGCCGCGGTTGATAGTAACCAGATTTTCATTGACGGGCTGATGGTGCCAGATGGGCATCGTATTGGCGAAGAGGGAAAGGGGTTTTCCTATCTTCTTGATAGTCTGAATCCCGAACGGATTTTAATTGCTGCCGAAGCGCTTGGTATTGGCAAAACTGCGCTTCGCCGTGCAGTTGAATATGCCGGTCAGCGTGTTGTTTTTGACCGGCCAATTGGCCAGAATCAATCAATCCAACACCCGCTTGCCGAAAATTGGGTAGAGCTGGAAGCGGCAAGCCTGCTGATTGCAAAAGCAGCGCATCTTTATGATAGCGGCGCGCCATCTGGTGGCATGGCCAATGCGGCGAAATATTTTGCCGCAGAAGCCGGATTTAAGGCCGCAACACAGGCGGTGATGACGCTTGGCGGCATGGGCTATGCCAAGGAATATCATGTCGAACGTTTGCTTCGTGAATCGCTGATCCCGCGGCTTGCGCCAGTCAGCGCGCAGATGGTGCTGAATTATATTGCCGAGCGTGTGCTTGGTTTGCCAAAATCCTATTAACATGCTGGTGCCACGTCTTGGCCAAAGGGCTTAGGAGACAGATAAAGAATGACAAATGCAAAATCAATTCTGGGTCAACATGCGCTTGATGGCGTCAAGGTCATTGATCTGACCCGTGTTCTAGGCGGGCCTTATGCGACGCAGATTCTCGCCGATCATGGCGCCGATATCATCAAGATTGAGTCGGCAGCCGGGGATGAGGTTCGCGGCTGGGGGCCGCCTTTTGCGCGTGACATGGCGTCCTATTTCATCAATGTGAATCGGAATAAAAAATCGGTTGTGATTGATCTTGCCAGCGCGTCGGGGCGCGATCTTTTGCTGCGGCTTCTCGAAGATGCGGATGTGCTGATTGATAATTTTAAAACAGGCACGCTGGAAAAATGGGGCATTGGCTATGAGGCGGTTTTAAAAGACCGGTTTCCACGGCTTGTGCATTGCCGGATTTCGGGTTTTGGTGAGGCTGGCCCGCTTGGTGGTGCGCCTGGATATGACGCTGTTGTCCAGGCCATGACCGGTATGATGTCGATTAACGGCATGGCCGAAAGTGGCGCGGTTCGCCTTGGTGCCCCAATCGTTGATATGGGAACTGGCCTCTATTGTGTGATTGGCATTTTGATGGCGCTTCACGAACGACAGAATTCAGGCCTTGGCCAATATATTGATATGACACTTTATGATTCGGCGCTGGCGCTGATGCATCCGCATAATGCCAATTATTTTCTCAGCAAAAAACCCGGAACCGCGACGGGCAATTCGCAT
>Ga0209771_1000670_pt1 | contig 22688 bp, 28 predicted proteins | sample SaaInl59LU_5_DNA_FD_184639 | JGI IMG/M metagenome (GOLD analysis project Ga0209771, IMG submission 184639) | Marine microbial communities from expanding oxygen minimum zones in the Saanich Inlet - ESP_59LU_5_DNA (SPAdes) (version 2) | ecosystem: Environmental > Aquatic > Marine > Intertidal zone... | reverse complement strand
CCTCGTCTTAGGAATCGGATTTGTGCTCTCGCAAATCAATGGTTTCAACCAGCTAAGAGCGTCAGGTTTGTTTTTTACAGGTCCTAAAAGTTTGATTTCATCTTCGATGATTATGGTCATCGTGTTTACGCATCTGGCTCATGTCCTAGTGGCTTTGATTGCATTGGTTGTGATGAACATCAAACAACTACTTGGAAAGTATAGTAATGGCAATATCTTAGGTCTAGAACTAGGGGCTATTTTTTGGCACTTTTTAGATTTACTATGGATAGCACTATTTTCATTCTTTTATTTTAATAATTAATGTAAATTTATAAATTTGCAACACGAACAAAAATTGAACAAAACAAACAATTAGAACACTTATGAAAGCAACAACTGCTAATCAAAGTACGAATGTATGGGAAGGTGGAAATACCAGACCACTAGGGGCAAGTTATGGTAAAATGATGATGTGGTTCTTCATCTTATCAGATGCTTTAACATTTGCAGGTTTCCTAGCCGCTTACGGATTAACTCGTTTTAAATTTATTGATGTCTGGCCAATTGCAGATGAGGTATTTACTCATTTCCCTGGAATCCACGGAACCTACCCTATGTATTACGTTGCATTGATGACTTTTATACTGATTTTTTCTTCTGTAACTATGGTGTTAGCAGTTGATGCAGGACACCAAATGAAACGAAAAAAAGTTATTCTTTATATGTTTTTAACCATCATTGGTGGTATCGTTTTTGTCGGTTCTCAGGCTTGGGAATGGAAAAATTTCATCAATGGTGAATACGGAGCAGTACAATTGCAAGATGGAAAGATTGTCCAATTCGTAAACCAGGAAGGGAAACAAATAGCCTTAGCAGACTTTGCCACTAAAGACAACAAAGCTGTACAACACACACGTTGGAATGGTTTGTGGAACGAAGAAGGACCAACTATTTCGGAATATACAACTGAAGGAATCCTTGAAGCTTTCAAGCACCATCCAGAAATTGGAATTCGAATTGAAAAAATAAATCCAGAAACCAAGCAAAAGATTGTCATACTTGATAAAACTGAAGCGGTAAAGTTCCTAGAAAAGTCAAAAAGAGTTGTAGAAGGAGCAAATCTAGAGGTCAATGAATATGGATCTAGCCAATTTGCAGATTTTTTCTTCTTTATCACTGGTTTTCACGGTTTTCACGTAACAACGGGTATCCTCCTTAACATCATCATTTTTGCAAATGTGCTCTTGGGTACTTATGAAAAGAGAGGACATTACGAAATGGTAGAAAAAGTAGGATTATACTGGCACTTCGTAGATTTGGTATGGGTATTTGTATTTACATTCTTCTACCTTGTGTAATTTAAAAAAAAGACGACAGCATTTATATAATATATCATGGCACAACACGAATCAAACACTAAACTAATCTGGCAAGTATTCGGATTTTTATCATTAGTAACCATCATTGAAGTAATCTTAGGAATTATAAAGCCACACAGTTTACACTTTAATAATTTTTTAGGGACATCATTATTGAACTGGATCTTTATTATCTTAACACTGGTAAAGGCTGCAGGAATCATGTGGTACTTTATGCATATGAATCATGAACGTAAAAACTTTGTAAATTCAATTGTATTACCTTTGATTATATTAATTCCCTACTTGGTAGCTTTGCTATTGGTTGAAGGAACTTATTTATACGACACATTAACACCTTACGTTAACTGGAAATACTAATTTTCAGCTAAATATTAATTTATAAAAAGGTGGATTTAATCCGCCTTTTTTAGTATTTAAAACATACTAATAATGAAGAAAAAAATTATTCTAGCCCTACTATTCATTGGACCCTTAGGGTTTTTTATATTCCTATCTTTGGGTGATGTCAACTTTAAACCTTGTGAAATTTTCAACACAAATATTGTAGAAATTGCAACTTTTAAAAAAGACACTACTTCTTTTGAAAATCATATCAATATCATTACTTTCTTAGGAAATAAACCAGAAGCAAAAGAGGTGCAGCTATTTAACATCAATCAGGTGGTTTTTAAGAAATTAAAAAAATACAAAAGGTTTCAAATGATCTCTGTTCACAGCGATTTAGACAGTCTCAAGATTAAAAGTATTCAAGAAAAACTAGCCAAAACAACTGATGATAAATTTTTCAAATGGAAATTCATCTATCTTGACTCTTTAGAAATCACAAAACTTTATCAATCTTTAAAAACACTCGCTCCACTAGATGACCGTTTGGCATCAAATCAAGCATTTATTATTGATAAAAATAGAAACCAACGTGGTAGAACAGACGATGATAAAATAGGAGAAGAGGTATTTGCTTACGACTTGTCCTCTATCAACGATCTAAAAAACAAATTATTGGTCGATACCGAAAATGTTTTCTATGAACAAGAAGTATCAACAACCTCGAGAAAAGAAAGGTTAGGTAAAAATGAAGAATAAATATTCATATATCGGATTCACAATTGTTGTACTGTTGTTTTCCATTTACGTGATTCGTAACTGGAATCATCATAAAAACACGAAAAGCACAAGTTTAAACTATCAAAAGATAAACTTACCAGATGCTAGTGGCTTGAGTTATTTGGTAATCAACAATAAAGCCCGAAAAATGCCTGATTTTACTTTTACAAATCAGAATAACCTTATCATCTCTAATATAGATTATGCAAATAAGGTATATGTTGTTGAATTCTTTTTTACCAGTTGCCCAACCATCTGCCCTGTGATGAATAGAAACATGTTAACCTTAGAAAAGGAGTTTGGTGTTCGGGATGACTTTGGAATTGCATCGTTTACTATCAACCCTAGCTACGATACACCAATGGTATTAAAGCAATATGCAGAGAACTACGGCGTAAGTAGTTTGAATTGGCATTTTCTTACCGGTAAACAAGAGTTGATTTATGAAATGGCAAATAAAGGACTAAATATATTTGCTGGAATAAACCCCGAAGTAGCTGGAGGATTTGAACATCAAGGTTTTTTTGCGCTGATCGATAAGAATGGCTACCTAAGATCAAGAGTAGATCCGTATGGAAATCCCAAAATATTTTATCAAGGTACTGCAAAGGAAGAAATTAAATTACTAAGCGAGGATATTAATCTATTATTAAACGAATAACATGGAAAACAAAAATTACAAAAAATTAATTACAATATTATCTATTGTAATTCCCGTTGCGGTTGCTATTCTATTTGGTGTGAAATTAGACATCACATTACCTGTATTCTTACCTCCTATCTATGCAACTATTAACGCAATAACAGCAGTTTTGTTGGTAGGAGCTGTCATCGCTATTAAAAACAAAAAAATCAGAATCCATGAAGTTCTTATCAAAACAGCAATGGTTTGTTCTGCCTTATTTTTAGTAATGTATGTCCTTTACCATATGACAAGTGACTCCACAGAGTTTAGAGGAACAGGAACCATTAGACTGGTTTATTTCTTCATCTTGGTTTCTCATATTATATTGTCTATCACAGTCATACCATTGGTATTGACTACTTTTGTCAGAGGAATCAATAGAGAGGTAGAAAGACATAAAAAAATAGCCAAAATCACCTTTCCAATATGGCTTTATGTAGCTGTTACAGGTGTTATTGTATATGTAATGATCAAACCATACTACTAAAATGAAGAAAGTACAATTCATATTATTTTTGATACTTTTCGCAAAACCAATCCTCAATTACAGCCAGTGCGCGATGTGTAAAGCAGTTGTAGAAAGTGGGGATAGTTCTTATGCAAAAGGATTGAATGATGGAATTGTAACATTAATGGTTATCCCTTATATATTAGTGGCCATTGTTGCTTATATCATTTATAAGTATTACATAAAAAACAAATAGTATGTCAGTCAAAGCAAAAAAACATTTAGGCCAACACTTTTTGACAGATGAAAGTATTGCAGAGCAAATAGCAAATATATTATCCGAGGAAACCTATGACAATGTGTTAGAAATTGGTCCAGGAATGGGGATGATGACTAAGTATCTATTGCAAAAAAAATACACCACACATGCTATTGAAATAGATGATGAATCAGTAGAATACTTACAGGCACACTATTTACATTTGGCTTCTAGAATACACAATAAAGATTTTTTAAAAATCAATCTACAAGATATTTTCAAGCAAGAACAGTTTGCCATTATCGGAAACTTTCCATACAATATTTCTAGCCAAATTGTCTTTAGAACTATAGAATATCGAGCATTTATACCTGAATTTGGAGGTATGTTTCAAATGGAAGTAGCAAAAAGAATATGCGCAGATCCAGGGAGTAAAACCTATGGAATCATTTCAGTATTGACCCAAGCTTATTTTGACACAACATATTTATTTACTGTCCCTCCAACTGTTTTTAATCCTCCCCCAAAGGTAGACTCTGGTGTTATGATCATGAAACGTAAGAAAAACTTACATCTTCCTGTTTCAGACAAACTATTCAAACGAATTGTCAAAACAGCTTTTGGACAACGCAGAAAAATGATGCGAAGTAGTCTTAAAAGTCTTAATATTTCTGATGAATTAAGAGCTCAAGAAATTTTTAACAAAAGACCTGAACAGCTATCTGTAAACGGATTTATTGAATTAACTACTTTAATTGAAAAAGATGGAATTTCAAATCAATAAAGAATTTATTAGCCATATAACTGAGCTCATCTCAGACAACAACCATGCAAAAATTATTGAAGTTTTTAAAGATGTCCATTATGCTGATTTAGCCGAATTATTTGAGGAAATTGAGGCTGAATTGGCAATTGCAATCATTAAAATTGTTAACACCGAAAAGACTGCTGATGCAATTGTTGAACTAAGTGAAGATATTCGAGAGGAAATCTTAAAGGGTATGTCAACAGAAGAAATTGCCAATGAGGTGAACGAATTAGAATCTGACGATGCTGCAGATATGATTTCTGAACTTTCTGACGAGCAAATGCATGAGGTAATATCTCAGATAGAAGACATCAAACATGCCAAAGATATTGTAGATCTCTTACGCTATGATGAGAATACAGCAGGAGGACTCATGGGAAAGGAGTTGATCAAAGTAAATGAGAAATGGACATGTATGCAAAGCATCAAGGAAATGCGTCTGCAAGCAGAAGAATTTGAAAAAGTTTACACTGTCTATGTGGTTGATGACGATGATGTTTTAAAAGGTAGGTTGTCTCTAAAAAGCTTACTAACAACCTCAACAAGAACTCCTGTAAGAGAGGTTTACAGTCCTTCTATAACTTCCGTAAAAGCAAACGAAGAGGCAGAACAAGTTGCTAGAATTATGCAGAAGTATGATTTGGTTGTAGTGGCGGTAGTTGATGAAATGGGTAGATTGGTTGGTCAAATCTCAGTGGATGATATTATTGACATCATCAAAGATGAAGCTGAGAAAGATTACCAACTGGCCTCAGGTCTGACTGATGATGTAGAAGCTGATGCCTCTATCATAGAATTAACAAGAGCTCGATTGCCCTGGTTAATTTTAGGATTGTTTGGTAGCTTGTGTGCAGCTGCCATTATGAGTAGTTTTGACAGTGATTTGTTAAGAAATTACTCTGAACTTTTCTTTTTTACGCCATTGATTGCGGCTATGGGAGGTAATGTAGGTGTTCAATCTTCAGGTATTATTGTACAGGGATTGGCTAATAACAACATCAAGGGAAGTCTATGGAATCGATTGTTTAAAGAAATAGGTTTGAGTCTTATCAATGGCGTTGTTTTGGGTTTTCTTGTCATCGGCTATGGAGTAGTTCAAAACTCTGATCTTTTATTGAGTATTACCATTGCATCCTCATTAATCCTTGTGATTATTATCGCTGCACTTATTGGTACTTTCGTGCCATTGATATTAGACAAAAGAGGTATTGATCCCGCCTTAGCCACAGGACCTTTTATCACAACAAGCAATGATATTTTGGGCATTTTCATCTATTTCACAATGGCTAAAATAATTTTACCGATTTAAAACTATGTCAACAGTATACGCCATTCTGGCTATGATCCTTTTTGGGTCTTGTGTGTTTTTCTACAAACAAGGAACTCCTTTTTTTTCTACAGGTCTGGGGGCCTCTGTATTTATCATGAGCCACATGATTATCTTAACTGTACTCGCATTGCTTGAAAAAACTAAATATGACTTAAAGAGCATCAAACACTTAGTTATTGGCGGTGTTTTAGGAGGTCTAGCACAAGTATGTTGGTTTTTAGCTTTGAAACATGGAAAATTAAGTACTGTTGTACCGATTAGAAATCTAGCCCTGCTCGTTACCATTGCGCTTGGAGTCATTTTCCTTGCAGAAAAACTAACCTTAATAAAAGTGATAGGAATTGTTTTAGGATTCATCGCTGTTGTCCTAGTTTCTATCTAAGCATTGTACATTATACACAACACACCTATAACAACTCCTACCAAAGGTATCATTTTCTGCTTTTTGTTTTTTTCTTTAAAAAGTATACCTCCAATTAAAACGGTAAAAATGATTTGACTTCGCTTGATTGCAGACATAAGCATAATTAACACTTCAGGATCCTGCAACCCTTTAAAGTAAAAATAATCGGCCAGTAGTATAAAAAGTCCAATAACCAATATTGACCAATGCCAAGTGAAACGTCCCATCTCTTTTTTCCTTGGTAGATAAACAAAATAGACCAATAGAGACATGATCAAGGTGACGTAAAAAAAGAACCACCACTGGACCGTTACGACATTGTATTGTTGGTATTGAAATAAAAACTTATCATACAAACCACTACACGCACCTAAAAAAGTAGCTGCAACAATTGCTGAAATGGCTTTGTTGTTTTTAAACACAATACCCTCTTTTTTACCAATCTTTGAATACGCCAACATCGATAAAACAATCAAACAAAAACCTAACCACTGTAGGGCCGTTGGACTTTCTCTATAAATCATGATGGCTCCTAAAAAAGTAAAAAAAGGACCCGCTGACCTAATGGGGGTAACAATAGTAATCGGTAAGTATTTTAAAGCGTAAAAAGCCAACACCCAAGAGCAAGACATAATCAAAGACTTGACCCCAATGTAGAAGTGATCTTCTAAGGCAATGCTTGGAATATAGAAGTCTAATTCTTTCATGTACGCTGGGCAAATAAAAGAGCCAATAAAAACGGGAGCCAATAGTAAAGCACTAATTCCATTGCTAACCAATAACACAGGAAAAACAGCATTCCCTTTAACACTTCTCTTTCTACAAAGCGCATTGATACTTAGAAAAAAAGCTGTGATTAACCCGTAATAAACCCACATAACAATAAATTAGGCGGCAAAAATACAATATGATCTTTGGTAAATAATGAATTTGAACAACAAATATTCATTTATTTACAAAACAAAATTTTCTCTATTGTGGATCACATAAAGATATGGTAACAATACCAAAACAAATACCGGGTAAATGATAAACCTCCTTAGGTAAAATAGAAATAAATGGCCTAGATCTATTTGAAAAAAGATCAAACCAAAAAAGACAGAAGACAACAAGACGAAGGCGAATACGTAAAATAGAAGTACAGTTCTGCTAAAGGAATCATTTCCAAAAGCTACCCTTAGGATGATCATCGAAAGGATTGTATTGATTGAATACCTTGAAAAGTAAGAAAAAAACAACTTTTTATTTTCAATGTTAGGAATAGGAAGATATAAATAATCATTTTGAAAATAGTCTTGGAGAGGATCGTAAAACAATTCCGCTTGTAATGCCCTCACCATAATTAGGCAGAAGAACAAAAACACAACCAACACAACCCTTAAGTTTCTTTTCATATCTTCTTAACTTTTAAAGCTCGATAAGCGATTTACCCAGAGCAACCACAAAAGAAAAACGTATCCATATAAAAGGGCAGGGAACAAAAAATCGTGAAGAAAAAATTCATACGAATTAAAATGGAACAACATGAAAGCTAACAAAGCTATTCTAAGAACATTTACCAGATATATAGAAACACAACCGATAAAACCAAACAAAGTGGTCCGTTTCCAACTCCCTTTGAATGCCATAAGAAAAGCAATAAAAAGAATCATAATACTTATCCCATTACACCCCTCGACAACTCTTGCTACGTAGGTATCATTTATGTAAAGCCTCAAAGACAACTCTGAAGGATGTTGATCCACATAAACATTTGTTCCAAAAGATTTTAACAAATAATCAGTACTTTTTGCCACCTGCCGTGTAATCAAATCTGTCTCAAAAAAAGGAACCTTAGTTTCTGCAGAGAAAAGCCATAATGAATACCCTAAAAACATAAAAAAATAGGTAGCAAAAAATCGCATAAGAAATCCCCATATTTTTTTATTTCGCATTGCCAATCACTTTTCAAAATCAAATTTAAAATTTAAAAAAAAGAATACCTAAAAAATAAATAAAAGTTTAGGAATTAAACAGGTCAATAGTTTAGCTTTTGAGTGACTTTTAGTAGTTTTGTGTTTTTAATCGAAATTCATAAAAATGAGTACTACTAAACAAGCTAAATCAGCTTTGATTTCAGTTTTCCACAAAGATGGTTTAGAACCTATTGTTAGAAAATTTAACGAATTAGGAATAACTATTTACACGACTGGTGGAACTGAAAAATTCATTAGAGATTTAGGTATCGATTGTGTAGCTGTTGAAGATATCACTTCCTATCCTTCAATTTTAGGGGGACGAGTTAAAACTTTACATCCAAAAGTATTTGGAGGTATTTTAAGTCGTAGAGACAACGAAAATGACAAAGCCCAATTGGCAGAATTTGAGATTCCTGAAATGGATATTGTTATTGTTGATCTTTACCCTTTTGAAAAAACAGTTGCAAGTGGTGCCCCAGAACAAGATATTATTGAAAAAATAGATATTGGTGGTATTTCACTCATCAGAGCTGCTGCTAAAAATTTTAAAGATGTCATCTGTGTGTCTTCTATGGAACAATACGACGAATTTTTAAGCATCATATCAGACCATAATGGAACAACCTCAATTCAAGACCGCAAACGTTTTTCTGCCAAAGCCTTTGCTGTTTCAAGCCATTATGATGCAGCAATATACAACTACATGAATGAAGCAGAAACCAACTTCCGTCAATCTTTTGACAAAGTAACTCCCTTACGCTATGGAGAAAACCCTCATCAAAAAGGGGCATTCTATGGTGATTTGGAAGCTATGTTTGACAAATTACACGGAAAAGAGTTGTCTTTCAACAACTTGTTAGATGTAGATGCAGCAGTGAACTTAATCAATGAATTCAAAGGAGAGGATCCTACATTTGCCATCCTAAAACATAATAACGCATGTGGTTTTGCTCAAAGAAAAACATTAGCCCAAGCCTATGTTGACGCGCTTGCTGGTGATCCTACATCTGCTTTTGGAGGAGTTCTTATTGCCAACAAAACTATTGATGTCGAAACTGCAACAGAAATCCACAAATTGTTCTGCGAAGTAGTCATTGCTCCTGCTTATGACCAGGAGGCTTTAGAAATTTTAAAAGGTAAGAAAAATAGAGTTCTACTGATTTTGAAAGATGTAGAGTTGCCAAAAGTATCTTACCGTACCGCGTTGAACGGCGTTTTGTTTCAAGATGCTAACTTGATTACAGACCAAAGAGAAGATTTGAAAAATGTAACAGAGAAAATCGTAACGGATAGTCAAATTGATGACCTTTTGTTCGCTTCAAAAATTTGTAAACACACAAAATCAAACACAATCATTTTGGTCAAAGACAAAACGTTGTGTGCAGGAGGTACAGGTCAAACTTCTCGAGTAGATGCCTTAGAACAAGCGATAGCTAAAGCCAATCACTTTAAGTTCGACTTAGAAGGAGCAGTAATGGCTAGTGATGCTTTCTTTCCATTTCCTGATTGCGTAGAAATTGCTCACCAAGCAGGTATTGAAGCTGTAATTCAACCAGGTGGATCTATTAAAGACCAGCTATCCATTGATTACTGTAACAAGAACGGAATAGGAATGGTAATGACAGGAACTCGTCATTTTAAACATTAATTTGATTACATTTGTTTATGACATTCTGTAAAAGATAAACAACACAAACTGAAATATGGATTTTTTTGACTTTTGGACCGAGGACATTGCAATAGATTTAGGAACAGCCAATACACTGATCATCCACGATGGTAAAGTAGTCATTGACTCTCCCTCTATTGTGGCCAGAGACAGATCGTCAGGAAAAATTATCGCTACGGGTAAAAATGCTCGTTTGATGCAAGGAAAGACACATGAAAACATCAAGACCATTCGTCCACTAAAAGATGGAGTGATCGCAGATTTTCAAGCATCTGAAGAGATGATCAAAGAGTTTATCAAAAGCATTCCATCAATCAGAAAAAGAATTTTCTCTCCATCACTTCGAATGGTTATTTGTATTCCTTCTGGAATCACAGAAGTAGAAAAAAGAGCCGTGAGAGATTCTGCAATCCATATGAATGCGAAAGAAATATACCTTATCTTCGAACCAATGGCTGCTGCCATTGGTGTAGGTATAGATATTATGGAACCTAGAGGAAACATGATCATCGATATCGGTGGGGGAACCACTGAAATCGCTGTTATTGCTCTAGCTGGTATTGTTTGCGACAAATCTGTAAAAGTTGCGGGAGATTTGTTTACCAATGACATCATGTACTATATGCGTACCCAACACAATTTATATGTTGGAGAAACTACCGGTGAAAAGATTAAAATTCAAATTGGAGCTGCTACTGAAGATCTTGAAACACCTCCAGAAGACATGCTGGTACAAGGTCGTGATTTACTTAGCGGTAAACCCAAACAAGTACAAGTATCCTACAGGGAAATCGCCAAGGCTCTAGACAAGTCTATTCTAAGAATAGAAGATGCTGTTATGGAGTGTCTGTCATCCACACCTCCAGAGTTGGCTGCTGATATATACAATACTGGAATTTATTTAGCTGGAGGAGGATCTATGCTAAGAGGATTGGATAAGCGACTGTCTAGAAAAACGGATTTACCGGTTTATATTGCAGAAGATCCATTAAGATCGGTTGTAAGAGGTACGGGAGTAGCTTTAAAAGAATTAGACAAATATAAATCCGTATTATTAAGTTAAAGACATGCAATTCATTTTATATTTAATTCAAAAAAACAGGAACTTCCTATTGTTTTTTGTTTTAGAATTTATTGCTCTATTTTTAACGATCCAATTTCATTCCTACCAAAGAAGTAAGTTTATCAATTCTGCCAACCAGATAACTGGTGGTGTATACAACAGTATTACTTCTTTTAGAGAATATTTACAATTAAAAAAAGAAAATGAGTTATTGGCAAAGGAAAACACAAAACTCCTTAACTATTTTTTAGCCAATCAACAAAAACAAATTGTTTTTTTAGATAGTGTTAACAGAGAACACCATCAGAAATTCAAGTACATACCCGCAAAAATCATCAATAATGATTTTCACAAACTCAATAACTATATCACTATAGATAAGGGCTTAGGAGATCATGTAGATATTGACATGGCTGTTGTTAACACAAAAGGAATCATTGGCATTACTTCTAACGTGTCAAAAAATTATACTTCTGCGATATCTGTGTTAAACTCAAACTTCAAAGTAAACGCGAAATTAAAAAACGCAGATTATTTTGGGACCCTCACATGGAATGGTAAATCGACCACTAAAGCTCAATTGAAAGACATTCCAAGACAAGCAGTGCTAAGCATAGGAGACACAATTATCACAGGTGGTCGATCTAGTATTTTTCCTGCTGGAATACCAATAGGTAGCATCTCAGACATTACTTATAGAGAGGATAGAGTAAAAGAAATCAATATAGAATTGTTCAATGATATCAAAAATGTTACAAACGTTTCTATCATTAAGAACTTTCATAAAATTGAAATTGACAACCTAGAAAAAATGAGAGATGAATAGTGATCTAATCAAAATAGCTGGTCGTTTTTTATTGTTGATTCCGCTCCAGGTTCTCATCGCTAACCACATGCGTATTTTTGGATACATAAACCCTCAGGTATATCTACTTTTTATATTGTGGTATCCTCTTAAAAAGAACATTACAGATCTATTGGTTACAGCGTTCTTTTTTGGAATGCTACTAGACACTTTTAGTAATTCTGGAGGTGTAAATACAGCAGCACTTTTACTGATCTGCTATATTAGACTACCCATTATTAAATTTGTTTTCAACGACAAGGACCTTGACTTAAAACTATTTAAATACCAAAACTACAGTACTCTACAAAAAATAATTTTAATTTTTAGTCTCGCTTTTGTCCATCAATTTGCCATTTATTTACTAGAATACTTTAGTTTTAATTCCCTAGGAACGATCCTGTATAAAACTTTGAACAATAGTTTATTTACTACATTTGTGATCGTGATCTTTCTATCGATGTTCACCGTAAACAAAAAGAAATGAAAAAAAGAAACGTGCTACTCCCTTTGTTAGTTATCTTGACAGGGGTCACTTTTGTGGCGAGGCTTTTTTTCTTACAGGTTATCTCTAGTGACAACGATAAAATAACGCTCAACAACTCAGCCATCAAACGCATCTACACCTATCCTGAGCGAGGATTTGTTTACGATAGAAACGAAAAATTATTGATAGCAAATGAACAAACGTATGATGTCAAAGTCATTCCAAATGAAATCAAACCTTTTGACACCCTTGAATTTTGTAGTCTATTAAAAATTGACAAAAAACACCTAATACGCCAACTCTCAAGAGCAAGAAATTATGCTCCATGGCTACCTTCAGTACTTCTAAGTCAACTTTCTAAAAAGGACTATGCCTACTTGCAAGAAAAAATACACAAATACAAAGGTTTTTTCATTCAAACAAAGTCGTTGAGAAATTATCCTTATCCTCATGCTGCAAATGTCTTAGGATACATCAATGAAGTTAACGAATACCTCGCCCAAAAAAACCCTTATTACGAACAAGGAGAGCTCGTGGGCGTGCAAGGGATCGAAAAAGAATATGAAGACATTCTCAGAGGAACCAAAGGAGTTTCGTATAAGCTACGAAATAGACTAAACAAAATCACTGGTGCCTACAAAGAAGGTTTGTATGACACCCTTCCTAAACCAGGTAACGATTTATCACTTACAATTGATATCGATTTACAAGCCTATGGAGAATTGTTGATGAGCAACAAAAGAGGAGGTATAGTTGCCATCGAACCCAGTAGCGGTGAAATTCTTGCGCTAGTGACAGCTCCAAATTACGACCCAAACTTGATGGTCGGTAGAAAAAAATCGAAAAACTCTGTAATTCTTTTTAATGATAGCATAAACAAACCCATGTTTGATCGAAGTCTACAAGCTGTCTATGCCCCTGGATCTCCATTTAAACTTTTGCAAGGACTAATTGGATTACAAGAAAAAGTAATCAACCCAAGAACTCGTTTTTACTGCCATCACGGATTTAAATATGGAAATAAAAAAAACAATTTTATGGGCTGTCACTGTGGAATTACAGACCGTGCAATTGATCTTAGGCTAGGCATCTCTAAATCTTGTAATAGCTATTTTTCTAACGTCTACAAACTACTACTCGAAAAATACGACTCTTCGCAAGAAAGCTTAACCCATTGGAGAAGTCATTTGCTAAGTTTTGGATTGGGTAACTATTTAGGGTATGACCTACCCATTGGACAAAAAGGAAACATCCCATCTTCTGACTATTATGACAGGATTTACCCAAGAAAAACTTGGAGATACTCCACAATCATATCCAATGCTATTGGACAAGGTGAAATCTTAACAACTCCCATTCAATTGGCCAACATAACCGCTGCTATTGCCAATAGAGGGTATTATTACACTCCACATGTGCTAAAAAAAATAAATGGCAAACCCATTGAAAATAAAAAATACACCACAAAAAAACAGACTACTATTGATGCTAAAAACTTCAAACCTGTAATTGATGGAATGCATGATGTTTATCAAACGGGGACCGCAAAACACGTGAAAATAAAAGACATCGAAATTTGTGGTAAAACAGGAACAACACAGGTATATATTCGTAAAAACGGAATCAAATATGAATTGGCAGATCATTCTATATTTGTAGCTTTTGCCCCTAGAGAAAATCCAAAAATTGCATTGGCTATCTATGTAGAAAACGGTGGGTTTGGCTCTACTATAGCAGCACCGATTGCCAGTTTAATGATTTCTAAATACCTAAAAGGACACGCCAATTCACTAGAATGGTGGGAAGATAAAATAATCAACACTTCCTTAGCAGCAGAATATAAAAAACAACTAGCAATTCAAACCATTGAGAACTCAAAGAATTAACTTACTACAGCATATAGATTGGCTTTTGGTCTGTATATACTTAATATTCATTTGTTTTGGATGGATGAATATATATGCAGCTTCCAGTTCTGAAAGTCATCACGAGTTTTTCGATTTTAGTACGCGATATGGAAAGCAAATCATTTGGATCGGCTTCTCCTTTCTCATGGCAATTTTCCTGATGTTTATCGACAGTAGTTTTTACGAAAAAATGGCTCCCTATCTATATCTATTTTGCATGCTTTTGCTTGTTGGACTTTTCGCTTTTGGAAAAAACATTAACGGAGCAACCTCCTGGTATGCGATAGGTAATTTTAGCATTCAACCTACAGAATTTGCCAAAACAGGGACAATACTAGCCTTAGCAAAAATTTTAGACAACAGACAATTCAGTTTCAAACCCTTTAAGAATAAAGCAATCGTATTCATCATCATTACCATTCCTGCTGTACTAATTACGCTACAGCCCGATCCTGGTTCTGCACTGGTCTACATATCTTTCATCTTATTGTTTTACAGAGAGGGATTACACTCTAACATACTCATCATTGGGGTTTTAGCTATTGTTCTATTTCTAACTACCCTCGTCTTTGGTTATATATATGTCATTATTGGCGCTTGTGTCCTTAGTGCTCTAACCCTTATCTACCTAGCATATGCAAACAGGAGATTGCTTGGATTTGTATGGGCTAAAATTATTGGTATTTTAATCGTTATTAGCACCTATATTGCTAGTGTTCATTATATTTTCACCTATGTGTTTCAACAAAGACATAAAGACCGTTTTAATATTCTACTAGGGTTGAGTGATGACACCAACGATATTGGTTACAACACCTCACAATCTATCAAAACCATTTCATCAGGGGGTTTTTGGGGAAAAGGTTATTTACAAGGAGAGCGAACAGAGGGTAAATTTGTTCCTGAGCAAGACACGGATTATATTTTTAGTACCATTGGAGAAGAATGGGGATTTTGGGGCACAACAATAGTCATCGTACTGTTTGTTAGTTTTATCCTTAGAATTATTCATTTGGCAGAACAACAAAAATCAAAATTCAGCAGGATTTACGGCTATGGTGTGGCTTGTATTTTCTTTTTCCATGTATTGATTAATATTGCGATGGTCATAGGGTTGTTTCCAACCATAGGAATTCCTCTCCCGTTCTTTAGTTATGGAGGTTCTTCGCTATGGGGTTTCACCTTATTGCTCTTCATCTTTATCAAACTTGATGCTACGAAAAAATACGAGCTTTAATAAATACTGCTTATGTCTAAAGATATCTGTATTTTTACAGCACTGAAAAAAAACATAAAATTAATCAGATGACAATTAAAGAGTTGGTTAGAGAAATAAAAAAGAAACAATCTTTTTTATGTATTGGTTTGGATGTGGATTTGGATAAAATCCCAAAGCATTTGTTAGCTACAGAAGATCCTATCTTTGAATTTAACAAACAAATCATAGAGGCCACTCATCATCTGACTGTTGCCTATAAACCTAACACCGCTTTTTATGAAGCTTATGGGATAAAAGGATGGCAAGCCTTGGATAAAACCATCAATTATATCAATCATCATTATCCTGAAATTTTTACCATTGCCGATGCCAAACGTGGAGATATTGGAAACACCTCTACGAGGTATGCAAAAGCTTTTTTTGAAGATCTAAATTTTGATTCAGTAACTGTTGCTCCCTACATGGGAAGTGATTCTGTTGAGCCATTCTTAGCTTTTAAAGACAAATACACTATCATGTTGGCGTTAACTTCTAACAAAGGAGGACTAGACTTTCAAGGTAAAAACTTAGACAACAATGAACCTCTGTACAAAGAAGTCATCAAAACCTCTTTGTCCTGGAAGGGTTCTGAAAACTTAATGTTTGTTGTGGGAGCTACCAAAGCAGAGCATTTCAAAGGAATTAGAGACATCGCACCAAATAACTTTTTATTGGTTCCTGGTGTCGGTGCCCAAGGGGGAAGTTTGGAAGGGGTCTGTAAACATGGGCTCAACAAAAAAAATATTGGACTTCTAGTCAATTCTTCTAGGGGAATTATTTATGCTAGCCATGGGGAAGACTTTGCTAATGTTGCCCAAAAAGAAGCCCAAAACCTACAAGATCAAATGGCTAAAATCCTAACGAATCACAAAATCATATAATGACTTTTTTTGATGACCTAGGCAACGAAATTACGTTTGAGAAAACCCCTAGAAAAATTATTTCTTTAGTGCCTGAGATGACCGAAACACTCTATGATTTAAATCTAGAAGACAATATTATTGGAATCACTAGTCTTTGTACAAACCCTATACACTTTAAACACACCAAACCCATTCTCGGAGATGCTAAGGAACTCAATATAGACAAGATAAAGGAACTCAAACCAGATCTTGTTTTTTGCTATAAAGACCAAAACAGTAGAGAAAACATAAAAAAACTACAAGAGTTCACTCAAGTATACACGATTGTAATCACAAGTATTGAGGATACGATCCGTTTGATCGAAAAAATAGGATTGATGCTTAATCGTAGGGTTGACGCGCAACTGATCAATCACAAGATCAAATTAAAGCTTAACGAATTTAAATTGTACATCAAAGAGTTCGAAGTTAAAAAGGCTGCCTGTATGGTCTGGTACAATCCATGGATGGCTGTAGGAAATGATCCCTTAATCAACTCCCTAATGGACTTAAACAAATATGAAAATATTTATCAGAACAAACCTGAAAGTCACCCCATTATTCAAGCCAAAAAAATCAGACTTGAGGGAGATCCTGATGTTGTGTTTTTTGTCTCCAAACCCTTTATGTTCAAAGACAAGCATATTTTTGAAATGGGAAGATACACACACCACGCAAGTGCTGTTTACATAGATGCCGGAATGTTTAATAGCTTTGGATCTAAACTTCTGAAAACTTTCGATGCCTTTAGATCATTGAGAGAACGGATAACCATCAGCACCTTTAAGTAGAAGAATCACAAAAGAGGGACAACAAACAAAATTTAAAATAAAAAGCCACTGATCATATTTTACCATAGGTGTTTATTTCTTGCTCAGGAGACCAAAAATCTTAACCGCTTCTACGGCCTGCTTTACATCATGTGCCCTCAGAATTTGAGTACCTTTTTGCAGCGCAATCGTATGGGCAACTGTGGTTGCATTTAATGCCTCTTGTGGAGTTACTCCCAAGGGTTTATACAACATAGACTTTCTTGAAATCCCCGTCAAAACAGGTAGTCCCATTTCCTGAAAATAATCTAAATTCTGTAGCAATTCATAATTATGTGCTATGGTCTTCCCAAAACCAAAACCTACATCTAAAACAATGTCATGAACATGTAAACGTTGTAATCTTTCCGCTTTTTTTGACAATTCGAAAAACACCTCTGTCACTACGTTTTTATAAGTTGGTGTTTGTTGCATGGTCTGGGGTGTCCCCTGCATATGCATCATAATGTAAGGCACTTGCAAACTTGCCACTGTAGCAAACATATTTGGATCTAAATCTCCACCAGAAATATCATTGATGATAGCTGCTCCAGCTTCGATACATTTTTCAGCCACTTGACTTCTAAATGTATCCACTGAAATCAATAGATTTGAAAAATTTGCGACCAAAAGTTTGATGACAGGAACAATTCGCCTTAATTCTTCTTCTTCTGACACATCTTCTGCTCCAGGTTTTGAAGAATAGGCTCCTACATCAATAAACGTTGCCCCTTCTTTTAGCATCTTATCTACCTGTAACAAAATAGCTTGCTCATCTTTGTATTTACCTCCATCGTAAAAAGAATCTGGTGTGATATTTAAAATCCCCATTACTTTTGGTGTGGTCAAATCAATAAGGGTTCCTTTGCAGCGCATTGTTGGGTTGATTTTCAAAATACTTTTAGGTTTAGGGATACGTTTGGTAATTCTTTATTAAATTCGTTTTCAATATCGAAAATACTCAAAAAAAATCTACAATGTCTAATACTCATAAAGAATACGATAAAATAATTGAAACTTGCCAACATCTATTCACTAAAAAAATGAGTGATTATGGTAGTGCCTGGAGGATTTTAAGATTGCCAAGCTTAACTGACCAGATTTTTATCAAAGCTCAACGCATCAGACAACTTCAAGAAAACGACGTCAGAAAAGTAGATGAAGGTGAGGTTTCTGAATTTATTGGCATCATCAATTACTGTGTGATGTCCTTAATTCAAATTGAAAAAGGAATTGCTACTCAACCAGATCTTGACACAAAAGCTGCAGTGGTTTTATATGAGAAACATATTAAAATAACCAAAATTTTAATGCTCGATAAAAATCATGACTATGGAGAAGCTTGGAGAGATATGCGCGTGAGTTCCCTAACCGATTTGATTCTACAAAAATTATTGAGAGTAAAACAAATTGAAAACAATAACGGAAAAACATTAGTATCAGAAGGTATTGATGCCAATTATCAAGACATGATCAACTATGCTGTTTTTGCTCTGATTCACTTGACTCTATCTTGATCATGCATACTATCATCCTTCAATTTTTCAGAGGAATTACAGGTATTTTGTTTGTGTTTTCTGGTTTTGTAAAATTAGTAGATCCACAAGGTTCTGCTTATAAATTTGAAGAGTATTTTGGTGGAGACGTCTTAAATTTAGAAGGCTTAATCCCCTTCGCACTGCCCTTTTCTATTGTTTTGATCCTCACAGAGTTGATCCTGGGGATCGCCCTACTCTTAGGCTACAGAACCAAAACCACCCTGTGGTGTTTATTTGGAATCACAACTCTATTTTTATGCCTTACAGGTTATTCTGCAATTTTTGACAAAGTTACAGATTGTGGATGCTTTGGTGATGCAATCAAACTCACTGCATGGGAAACTTTTTATAAGAATATTATTTTTTTAATGCTTATTGTCTGGATGATGATTAAGCATGATCAAATCAAGCCTTTGTTCTCAAAAAATATAACACAGCCGATCTTGATAGCATCTGTTTTTTCTTCCCTCTATGTGATCTATCATGTGCTGACCTATTTGCCTTTAATCGATTTTAGACCCTACGCGATAGGAAAAAACATTAGAGCAGGCATGGTATACCAAGAAGATGGGGAAATCCCGCCTGTTCATGACTTTTACCTAGAATCGGAAACCGATGATTTGACAGATGTCATTTTAGATGCCCCAAAAGCAATCCTGATGGTTGCCAACCACCTAGAACATGTAGATGGCGAAGCCTGGAAAGAGCTTATAAAGCTCTCAAATAAAGCAACTGACAAAGGATATCTTGTCTATTTGCTATCTAGTAGTAGTACTGCGTTGGTTTCTAAAACCAAAGAAGAAAATACGCTGCCGTTTGATGTTTTATTTTGTGATGGGACTACCTTAAAAACCATGATTAGGGCCAATCCAGGGATTTTAGGGCTACACCAAGGCACTGTTGTGTTTAAAGAAAACTGGAAAAATATCAAAGAAATCAAATGGTAAATAAAACCTTTCTTTAGTACTTTTTGACCTTTACAATTGTGTGTTTTATTCAACTCCTTTAGTATATAATTACCAACCAAAAACGTTCGCGAGGACTTTCGTAAGTAGGGAAGATCATAGTAATTAATTATATACGATGTATAGTCCAGTCTTTGGCATACGCACCATACACAAACCGTTGTGTGCTATTAAAACGAAGTGTCAATATGAGAAGAACATTACCTGTAAAATTTAGGTTGAGAGAAAGAGAAAAAAAGACTTTAAATACTTTTTATACAACTTTAAAAGGAAAGCGTTAGAGCAAAAGCACTTTAAAACCTACACCTATTTAATTGCAGACTTTATCCTATATCATAAAAGTGATACCATAGCAAATGTAAGAGAAATAGAAATTTACATAGAACAGGGATTTATTAAAAAAAATCCTTCAATAAGTACACACCGACAATTGGTTAGTGCTCTAAAGCATTATTTAGCATTTACCAAAGCTAATTTTGAATTGGACTTTAAAACTATAGCCCCTAAAAAAGACAAAAAATTACCTAATGTTTTGTCTAAAGAAGAAGTTATAAGACTACTACAAACAACCAAAAATTTAAAACATCGAGTATGCATTGCGTTGTTATACTCTTCTGGTTTACGAATTGGGGTATTATTAAAATTGGAACTCAAAGATTTAGATTTTAAAAGAGGAGTTTTAAGAATAACTATGGGGAAAGGCAGAAAGATAGACAGGTGCCTATTGCCCAAAGTTTATATCCTATGTTAAAATATGATTTAGATACGTATACACCAAAAAAATATTTAATTGAAAATGATACCAAGCACACCCCATATGCGGCAACATCATTACGCAGTTTTTTAAAAAGGAGTGTTAGAAATACCAAGATTATAAAAGAAGTTACCCCCTATACACACATGTTCAGAGTGATGCCATAAAAAAGATAAATACCCCATTAGCTTTAATCGTTCAACATGATAAATATTCATAAAAAAATGCTATATTTAATGATAACAATAAAAAAATACATGTATTGTTAATTTAAGTATAATTATTGTTGGTTTTTGTAAACATATAACCAGTTATCTGTAATTATCAAAAAAACAAAAAAAATGAACTTAATACCAAAACAAGTTTTGCTTTTATCAATTCTAATAAATTTATCCTGTATTGATAACGATGTACAAAATCTTGAAAAAAACAGTTTTATTCAATCAGTAATATTACCAGATACTATTACTATGGGAGCTCCTTTTAATATTGAATTTGAACTTTCTGTATCTGGATGTCAAACTTATTCTCGCTTTGAATTAAAAAAAGATCAAGAAAATATTTTCCTAAAGGTTTTCACTCAAAATCAAACTAATACAGATCCTGATGTAAATTGTTTAACAGGTTTATTCACAGAAAAAGTTATCGAGGAAATTCAACTCAACTCAATAGGGAAAAAAAAAATAATTATTAATGATTCTACAATCGTAAAAACCATACTTATTAAAAAATAAACAGCATTATGGAAAAGACAATAATACTTTTTATTTTATCTCTCTTATTTATTAAAATAAATGCACAAGAAATCCAGCGATTGAACGAACTCGGTTACCCTCTCAAAGAGACGACAACTCTAGAAAGTGATTTTATCCAAGGGGGAACTTATCATTAAATTCAAAGAAGAATATATAAATACAACAACATTAGAAAGTAATTCTGCAAAATTTAGTTGTGCTCAACTTCAAAAAAAGAATTTATCCAAATCGGTTAAAAAATCTATATCATTCTTTTCTCATTTTGCTAATTACAAAATGCGAAAAATAGTTAAAAAACACAAATCATCATATGGCAAATCAACTTCTCGCTTGGGAGTTATTACAAAAAATTCTAGTTTTCAATATATGATGGTTCTTGAAGTTGATAAATATAACGATATCAAGGAGATGTTTAAACAAATTGAAGGTTATGAAGAAATAGAATATGCTGAACCAAATTATATTCTTACCACTCATGATTCACCTCCTAATGATACTAGATATGATCTTCAAGATGGTTATGAACAAGCAACTGATAATGATATTGATGCCAACCGAGCATGGGACTTTACTACAGGTAATGAAGGTATAAAAGTAGGAGTTATTGATAATGGTGTAGATTATCATAATATAGATTTAGGTAATGGGGCTTTTAATACTACAGGAGCAAAGGTTCGAGGTGGATGGGATTATATAAATGGAGATAACAACCCTGATGATACTGATAATGGTACAAGTAGTCATGGAACTCCAGTAGCAGGAATCATAGGAGCCTCAAGAAATAATGGGGTAGGTGTTGCTGGTTTAGCTGGTGGAGATGAAGGAAATCTTTGAGTTCAAATCATTGCTCTTAAAATAGGTAATGGAAGAAGTCTCTCAACCAGTAATGCTATTGATGCAATTATAGAAGCGTCCTCGAATACTTCTGGGTTTGGCTATGGTTGTCATATTTTGAATAATAGTTGGGGAGGAGGAAATTACAATGAATCACTCAGAAATGCTATTAGATTTGCAGCTCAAAACAATGTAGTATTTGTAGCTTCAAAAGGTAACGATAATGTTAATGACCTTAATTATCCGTCAGATTATGATGAAAGTTGGGTTTTATCGGTAGGAGCTACGGACATTAATGATCAAAGGGTTAATATTCCTGGATGGTGGGGTTCAAACTTTGGAAATGGAATTGATGTAGCTGCTCCAGGTAGGCTTAATATTGTTGAAACTACTGCAACTGTTGAAGAAGGAAGTTGGAGAAGTTTTAATGGTACATCAGCTGCTGCTCCTCATGTTTCAGGACTTGCTGCACTAATTCTTTCAGAAGCTATAGAACAAGGAATTTCTTTACATCATGAAGAAGTTGAGAATCTAATTGAGGTTT
>Ga0209771_1000667_pt1 | contig 22695 bp, 31 predicted proteins | sample SaaInl59LU_5_DNA_FD_184639 | JGI IMG/M metagenome (GOLD analysis project Ga0209771, IMG submission 184639) | Marine microbial communities from expanding oxygen minimum zones in the Saanich Inlet - ESP_59LU_5_DNA (SPAdes) (version 2) | ecosystem: Environmental > Aquatic > Marine > Intertidal zone... | reverse complement strand
CGAATATCTTTTATGATAGACTTGTGGCTTTGAACACACTTCGATTTGTTTTTGCAAGTTCTCTCCTTGAAGGTTATGACCTCATGAGCACAAGGAATATTAAAAAGAGTCGTGTCCAAAAAGCGTGGTCGAGTGCTACGATTATTGAATGCCCCATGGTAGAAGCGGATTTGTATGAAGTTATGGAAGAAACCGCCGACGACGCACGCACATTCGTTGTGCATTGTACAATGTCTCACATTCCATGCCCAGCTGTGCAAGCCGCTCTCACACAATTTGATTTCAAGCGTCAAAGGAGGACTTCAATGAACTTTTTGATGGCTCAAAGAAATCACTTCGGACAACACAAAATTTATGAAGCATAATATTCAATGTATAAAATTACACGATCATCTCCTGATGCGTTCTCTGCCCAGTGAGGGAATCTTGCATTCATTATGATATGTTTTCCATCTTCTTCTTTGACTTTACCTAACGTGTAATGATATAGGTAACAATCATCCGGACATTTAAGACCCAGGTGATAAGTAAATCTATACTTAAGTCCAACTGGATCCGTGTGTTGTTTTAATTTTACACCACCTTTCATGAGAGCAAATGCAGCAACTTTAATGTTTGGAATATTTTTAAGTAATTCCACAGTTTTTGGTGAAAACTTGGCATTTGTTTCCACAAATTTGGAATCCCAAATAATAGGCCATTGTTCCCACCCTTTTTGCCAACCTTTAATCCAACCATGATTTCCAGAAAAATACTTGGCTAAAATGCGAGCTATCCCATCGGATTTTAACCAATCACCATACACACGTGGTTCTTCCTGAACATAGTCATTTGGAAGTTTATCAAGCTCTTCTCGGATTACTTGCCAGTGATTTTTGAGTTCTTTGAGCTCCATTAAAATGAGAAAACATATTAAATGTATCTTCTTTTATGCAAACCAATTGTGATTGTACCTCAAAATATACTAAGCGCTAGGGAGTGTCGGATAGTACAGGTCAGTCCCACACAATTCGAAAATAAAGTTGAAGTTGAACTACTTGATGCCCCACCAATTAATATTCGTGAAGAGGTGTATCAAAGTGTGTTTAAATCGAATGTAAAAATTATGAGTTAAGTAATAATGTCAGGAAGAGATAGTATTTATATAGTTGATGATGTCAATTTTAAATCCGAACAATGTGATAATTATGTTAACTTTATAGAGAAATATAATGAAAATGGTACAATTATATTAAATGATAAATCTGATGATTTTACTATCGACAGAATTCAGTGGGTGACGAAAATAATAATGGAAATTCAGGATAAAGTTAGAATCATAGCCGACATGGTAAGGGAAAATTTAGGATTAACTATTTATGGTGATCCGGGATACGTTTTTCAGGGAACTGAAGGTAATGGTTCGTTGTGTATTGATGGTGTTAAACCTTCGGCTTTAAAAGAAATAGACCATGATAAAATTAGGTGTTTAACGGTTATCGCGGCTCTAAACGATTTTGATTCTAAAACTGATTTATATTTCCCAAAGCAGGATGTATCCATAAAATTAAAAAAGGGTGAGTTTGTTGTATTTCCACCATATTGGACACACCCGTACAAAATAAGAACAGATGATCCCCAAAAAATGACATATATATTAAAAACGTGGATGTTTGGAGAATGATAGCAATGTTTAAAGACAAAATAAATATAATTACAAATGAATGATGATGATGAACCAAATACTCACATTTGTGTACTTGACAATGTTGTATCAAATACTTTGTGTGACGAATTAATCACTTTTATAAACACATCATCAAATATTGAAGAAACTGGGGATAATAGATCAAATGTTCAGGGCAGATGTTGTTTTCCATATGGCATGGGATCTGAAAACGGAGCTGATAAAATTAATGAAAAGGTATATGAAGTAGTTAGCAAAATAACACATAAATTAATGGATATATTTCCAATTAGCGTATCTGCATTCAGTCCATTTCAACTTAGAAAAATACATGGTGAAACAAAGATACACATAGACGGTATTTTTAGAAAAGAACTCATGGATGAGCGTGGATTTTTAACTCCAAATGACATGAGAGAACTAACTTTAATAATTGGTTTAAATGATGACTATGAAGGGGGTGAACTCCGTTTTCCCGAACAAAAAATTACCACGAAACTTAAAAGGGGGCAAGCCATCGCATTTCCCCCATATTGGACACATCCACATTATACAAATGATCTATCAAATAATACAACGAGATACACAATAACTACATGGCTAATGAAATAAATATTTTTGCAATTTGGAACACAAATAGTAAAAATATCAGAATGCATCTAGTGCGGTTCGAACGCACGATCTTCTCCTTACTAAAGAGACGCCTTACCACTTGGCCATAGATGCGTAGTCTCTCCCCATGGGTTTCGATCCCATTACCTTGCGATTAACAGTCGCACGCTCTTCCAATTGAGCTAGGGGAGAATAAATCCAGCCTACCGGATTCGAACCAGTGACCCACTGATAACAGTGATTTTAAACAGTGCCAAATAACGCACTACAGTCAGTTGCTCTTCCAACTGAGCTAAGGCTGGGTAAAGCTTCTACTAGGGATCGAACCTAGGGTGGTGGATTCAAAGTCCACAGTGTTACCACTACACCATAAAAGCTTTAGGTTGAAGAGGAGTTCATACCCCTACTTCATCAATACTATGAGTTTCTTCTTTAAGCTCATTTACATATTTAAATTGATACAGTACCAGTGAAAATATTCCAGCTGAAATATTTGTAATTGTCATAGGAATTACATTGTAATGTATGGAATATATGAGAGCCAGTACACTTGCGAGTAAGTTCAGGTGTAGGAATCCGTAGTTGATAGCTTTCGCATCCTTTGTTTTGTATACGTGGACTATCTCGGGTACAAACATGAGACATATCAGCGCGGAACTGACAAGCCCGGAGACATCTATGAGATTCATACTTACTCTATACTATTTTCTAATGTTTAAGTAGGTATGATTTGGGTCATCTTAGTCCTTGTCTTAGTTGCCGTGCTTTTCGTTACATTTAGACGTCAGAAGAAAGAGGGTTACAGCTATAAATGTTTTTTGTTAACACTTCCTACAGAAGAACTAAGAAGACGGCGATTTATGAAAAATTATAACCCTGAGATACCAATTGAAATTATTTATGGTCCAGATACAAGAACTGTAAAAAAGGCGAGAGATTTTGAAAATCACATTGATGGTGAATATTTTGAAAAAGCTTTGGAAATGCATTATAATCCAGATGTGAAAAGACCAGACATCACATACTTTAACCTTGGTGCGATTGGTTGCTTTATGGGTCACATGGATTTTTACAAAAGATGTTTTGATCAAGGTCTTCGCTACGCAGTCGTTTTTGAAGATAATGTGATTATAAAGTCTGATAGACTCTACGACGAAATACAAAAAATTATTGATGAGAGGGGTGATGAATTTGAAATGTGCTTTTTCCATTGTCTGTCGAGGTTGCCAGATAAACAAGATGGCAAACTTGAAAAAGTAAAATGGATTTCAAGTACTAAATGCTATTTGATAAATGTTCAAAATATGAAGAAATACACCAAATACTTTTTACCAATGGATAATCACATTGATATGAAACACGAAGACTTGATTGCTAAAGGTGCGCGCATTTACTACAAAGATATGCGTCGGTACATGAAAATTGATCGCACTCACAATAGCACTATTGGTCATAGTGAGCACGGGCGTCCCCAATTTTTTTCAAGAAATCATCCTTCGATGACCCCAGATGATGTCATCTTTGGGTACTAAGACCATGGAATATCTTGGGGTCTGTGGCGACATGCCACCCTCAAAAAATCTGTAAACTCTGTAAATTGCTTCGTAGATTTCATAGAATCCAACATTTTTCCAACATATGTATTGTAGCCCGTGTGTTTCCCCGCATGAATGAGGCGGTCTTCTCTCACACGGAGTACAAACTTACCTAGACGTGTCGGTAGCATAATGAGGTTCTTGCTCGCATTTATGTCATACTTGGCTTTCACAACCACGGGGTGCTTTTTGAATTGTTTGGGTATAATGTGATGATCCTCAACCAGACCCTTTCCATGGAGACCCCAACGCACCTTGAACATTTTGCGAGCCAAGGACCCGTACCTCATTACAATATGTAATATTTTTTAGACACAGAGGGTGTGTGTCCAATAGTTTCAGCCGTGGCATCCACAGCTTTCTTTTCGTCTCCGTCATACTTCTTGAGGTGCTTTTGGAAAAGTTGCATACTCCCAGCTGTTCGAACATCCTTGATTTGTATAGTATCATTCCCTGTAATCTTTCTTAAAAGATCTCGGACTCGTGTGTGGGTTGAGTTTCCAGAGAGAAGGGGTTTTTGTTGTCTCGAGATGGCGTCATGGAGGACTTTGTCCTTTACCTCGTAAAGTCTCCTTTGGCCACTTTTGGCGGGGAAATCAAATGTGAGTGTTTGACCATCTCGACTCAATTTGACATGCTTCCTTTTTAGAGACATGGCACCGAGAGCGTCGTCGTTGTCCCTTGATCCCGAACGAAGGTACGCGGTGACAATCATTCTCAAAGTAAGGGCGTCATCCCACAGTTTGTGCTTTGGGTCTCCAAGTATCTTTGCGGTAACACTCTTGATTTTGGAAAAGTCAATTTGTGTGGCTCGCCCCTTTCTCAACTTTCTCTGTTTTTCCAAGAACTTTTCACTGTAATAGTAGTGCTTCTTTCCAGTGGCATCCACGGCAGTTGCCAAAAGCTTTGGGTCACTGGGATACACCTCAACATTCGTGTATGCTGGTGGAATACCAATTTTGCGATACCTTTGCTGCTCAGCTTCGGGCACTGGACGACCCGCTCTGTAAAACACGCCACGCTTTCGGGTTATCATCTATTATAGTGTAGGATTATCTTTTACATGTGGGACAACACATCTAAAAGGTAAAATTGCTCCCAATGGGTCTCGAACCCATGACCTCGGCGTGCCTTTGCGGGTAGAAACCCCGCCTAAATATACTCTCGTATAAGCACCGCGCTCTAACCAACTGAGCTATAGGAGCTCTCACAGTTCATATTGAGTAACTGTGAATCTCCCCTTCTGTCGCGTTGTCGGCTCGACAAACAATTGGGTTATCTTTTCTTTACCACGCACAGTACCTTTAACCTCTTTTGACTGTTTATCTATTGTGGCTTCTGAACGGAAGACGATATTAGACTCATAATATTCTATACCATCTTCCATTATAACCGTCACCGTATTAGGTGGTGAGGTTGTGGCACCCACAAACCTTGGGTCTCTATACAAATGTGAAAACATTTGTACCTTACACTAAGCGAAGATAATCCTTGAAGGGTACAATATTTGTCGCACCCTTGATGAAGTCTCTGTTTTCTTGTGCATGTTCAAACGCTTCCCTGGCCATTCGCTCGGCAAGGATTGAATCGTACACACATGGTTCAACATCACGAATGAGGTATCCAGGTGTAATTACTTTAGGTTTTACCGACATGCTTGTGAGTAGATGTTCATAGTCGCACACTTCAGAAATGACAACAACCGCGTATCCCCTATTTGCGTAACTGTACTCAATGGCTGATCTATAGTCACCATTTGTTTCCGGAGTAATGACATTAGTGATTCTGGAGTTCCTCGCGAGTCCTGCGTGTACAGCCAATTCGGAATTTCCTCTACCTGGCACTTCCAAAAATACAATTGAATTAGTTGAAATAGCCTCGATGTACGCACAGTCAATATAATGGGCAAGTTCTTGAACTGCTGTTTGAAACCCAAGGGATTCGAGACCTGGCATATCATTGAAGACAGTCTTGGCGATGCCAATGATATTTGTATCTACGCGATCATCAAGGGCTAAGTCTCTCGCAGACTTCATAGACTCATTTCCACAGATACAATAGAGGCGATCAAGACAGTCAATATTCTTGAGAGCTCTATCAATGTCAACAAAGTCGTAGGATGTTTTCAAGATGGATCCGGGTCCTTCGTCAATGTGTTCCTGATCAAAGTATGTCTTCACATTTTGGTTGATACCACGAAAGCCATCAGCGAAGCCATGGACACGGTTTCCTTGACTCTTTTCATAAAGAGTGATTGACCGAATGAGAGTATTCACACCCGGGCATACACCACCAGCGGTGAGGATACCGATGTTCATCTTTGTGTTACACTCGCGTCAAGTTTTTATGTATGTATAATGTATAGGAATGTCTCTGGAAATTGTGACATACGCGAACAAGTCTCAGGGTATGTTTGAAGAGCTTGTCAATAATGAGTTTGGTGTTCCAGTCAGGGTTTTGGGTTGGGGCAAGAAATGGAATGGGTTTAGTGATAAGTACAAAGCGATGACACAACACCTTGAAACCAAGGGTGAGGATGAAATTGTTATTTTCCTTGATGGATTTGACACAAAGATCAATAAAAATCCACATGAAGTTGTTGAACTTTTCAAGGAATGTAATTGTAAGGTTCTCGTGTCAAAGGATCCAGAAGTCCCCGGTAAACCTCTTACACACCTGATTTTTGGAAAGTGTGGTGAAAAATCTACCGCCAACTCGGGTCTTTACATGGGTTACGCTAAAGAACTCAAGAGTGTCATAGATGAAGCATTAGCTGAAAAATGTGAAGATGATCAAACAAATATAAACACAGTTTGTCAAAAATCTGAATTTGTAAAGGTTGATGAAGAAGAGAAAATATTCAAAAACTTTGGACCTTTGGATAAGAAACATGATACGGATGCCATCTTTGTGTCGTACCCAGGTTCTCCGGGGTTTGATCGTTACACAAGAGCTATAGTTGAATACACACAATTTTTGTACATGTATATATTGTGTCTACTCATTTTGGGTCTAGCCCTGTTCCCACAAAGGCAAAAAGTTTTGTTACCTACATTGATTCTATTTACAACTTTCTATGTATTTGTCGCCGATAAATCATGCACTTTCCATTCTAGCTAAATCATCCATATCCCTACTTCTACGAGACACCGCCTTAAAGGCGCCCAACCACCTCGTCACAGCCCTAGTTCTCGCAAGCTCTGACGCGGTCTCGTCACTCACTATAATACTAAGACCGTTACACACATCAGGTTTGTTATCTCTGTCTGGGAACTCCAAATTAAAAGCCTGTATGGATATAGCTGGGATGTCGGGGGCTTCGTCAAGGAGACGGTCATATTCTTCCCGACACTTTTTGACAAACTCAATCACACATGTACGATCACCTTCATCCAATGACAACTCCATATCTATGTTTCTATAGAACTTTGAGTACTGTACACACATAACCGAGTGCGCCTCGGATAGCGAGAGACTCTGACTAAACTTTGAGATACTTGTAAGAATACCACCAATCACATTAAGGAATGCAAAAAAGTACTGTACAATCATAATTTTAGCCCTCGTTGAAGGCTCCAGGTCTTCATTTCCACTTGGATTAAGAACTGCAAAACCACCCACACCTGTGATACTCGCTATAACTATACTCGGATATGACAGGTAGTCATTTTGCTTTTTGTAGTGAAGACGGGCGTGGTTGTGAAGCCAGCGGTAACCCGCAGCTCTCTCCGCCCATGATCTAAGAAGCTTCTCCTGCTTTTCACACCATGGATGGTGTGAGTGTTCCTCTTCACTCATTATTTTACGCGGGGATTTTATTTATCATCTTCATAAGAATAAAGAGTTTCTTTATATTTATCATAAATAAGGCTGTATACATCTGATGGTGGTGAATCTACATGGACTGACACAGTTGTTCTAGCAAGTACAACTTGCATATCCTTTCTCTTGTAAGAGTCCTCATCATCCCAAACAAGGAGGGTTCCTCTGACACAATATTTCATTGTGGCACCTTCCCGAGTATGAATATACTCTTTATTGACGAGGATAGTCTCGTGACTTATTGTGGCATAGTTTTTTCTTTCATCTGGTAAATTCACAATTACTCCCATTATACAATGGTGTCACATTTTTTTTTCGCTTCTTCACGCGCAAGTGAATCTACCAGTTCATTCTGTGGATGTCCGTTATGTGCTTTGACCCAATGCCATTCAACGCGTTTCATTCTTTGTGCAAGAGTGTCAATTTGAATCCACAAGTCTTTGTTCTTGACGGGTGCACCTGTGGCTGTGCGCCAACCATTTCTCTTCCAATTTTTAATCCATAAAGTTATTCCATTCTTGACATAGTTACTGTCGGTAAATAGCCTTATCTCGAGAATGTCACGTGCGAGGCACTGTTCGAGTGCGTGAACGACTGCAGTCATTTCCATAATATTGTTGGTCGTTCCAGCTTGTCCACCTGACAGTTTGATACCTGCACCCACAACAGCCCATCCTCCTCTACCAGGGTTACCAAGACAACTTCCATCTGTGTAAATGTCTTCCATTCTTAATTTGGGACTTTCTTGTTTAATTTGTTTCTAGTTTGAGAATGCAAAACAAAACTTAACATATTTGAATTATGTTAATTTTTGTGTTTTAAAATACGCGAGACGAATACATACTTAAGCTTTAATTAGCTTAGTTGGAGAACGCAAGGCCACCCATACCGCTTTGGATGCGGAGAACGTTGTAGTTGACCGCGAACATGTGCATGGTGGTGGAGGCCGCCGCCGCTGGGAGGGTGACCGCGACTTGGGCGTTGTCTATTCTTGAAAAGTTGCAAGTACCAGTTGGTTGGTGCTCCTCGGGCTTGAGGGCGAAAGAGTACGAGTACACACCTGGGTATGGGCAGCCAGAGTGGTGGTTGTACGCTTGGACTTGGTTGAAGTACTTACCCTTTTGGGCCTTAAAGCGGTCTTGACCGTTGAGGACCAACTTGAAATCAGTCAATGGACCAACATCTTCTTCAGTGAACTTAACAAGGGAGCCAGCTTCACCAACCTTGACAAGTGGGACACCGGACACCGCGGTGGTTGGCACAAAGCAGTTACCGGAAGCTTCGGAGGTCGCGTCAGAGTCAATGACAATGTCGGAGGCACCTGGCGCGGAGGTGAAGTTCCACAAGGAAGTCGCAGTGTTCGCGGACGCTGGGTCGTTGAAGCACCACACCAATTCCTTAACTGGGTGGTTGTAGCTGAGACGCTTGTTGGAAGTAGAGCCCGCAGTGACGGTATCGGAGCCAGTGTGTTGGACTTGCTCGATGAGGTACTCGTGACCCTTTTGCGCGAATCGGCGGCGTTCCTCGGTGTCGAGGTACACATAGTTCGCCCAGACCTTGAACACAGAGGTGCTCAAGTAGGTGGAGAAAGTGCTCGCCAAATCGAAATCGATGCGCACTTCGTGGTATTGAAGGGCAATAAGTGGCAAGTACAAACCTGGGTTGCGGTTGAAGAAGAAGATCAATGGCAAGTACACGGTGTTACCATCGACCGCGGTAGTCATCTTACCCCAGTTAGCCTTCTTGGACTCATCCAAGTAAAGCTCGGAGTACAAACGCCACCAGCGCTGGTAGTGCTTGTCGATGCGTTGACCACCAATGGACAATTCGGCGGACGCGATCGCACGCTCAGCGACCCAGTTGCAATCATCACCGTCGGAGGTACGGGTGTTCGCCGCCGCGGATTGAAGTTCGACGTACATGTCGCCGACCAAATCACCGTTGCGAGCAATGGTCACGGAGACGCGGCCTGAGTCGGCGGCGGTACCGTTAACAGTTTGTTCGATGTTTTCCATCGCGAAGTTAGTGTGACGCTTGTAGACGGCTTGGAAGAAGGTAACCTTTGGGTTACCAGTCAAGTAGACGTCTTGAGCGCCATAAGCTACGAGTTGCATGAGGCCACCAGCCATTGTGAGAGTTTTTGTACTATATACTGAGAAAAAAATTCTGACCGAAATCGCAGATGTGCGAAATTTTCGATTTCAATTTTTCTCAGTCTAGGTTAAAATGTCGTCTCGCCCTGAGGATGAAGAACCAGTTGATGAAGTTGAGGAAGGAGAGATCATCTCCGAGGAAGAGGATGAAGATATTGAATTTAGTGAGGGTGAAGATGAAGAATTTTTCCAAGAAGATGAGGATGAGGGTATGGATCTTGCGGGTCTTATGAGCTCCCTCTTGGCCACTCCAGACGGCGACACTGTGTGCTCTGCCCTGGTAAACCTCTGTTACCAATTGGAAACTCAAAACAAGATACTCATAAAGATGCTTGCCAAAATGCAACCCCCAAAATCAGCTTAGAAACAAAAATCGTTATTCAGTAAATACATAGAAATGGAACACACCCATTTCATTGATAAGGAACCTAATAAGTATGAGGCTCTGACGGAGCTTCAGAAACAGCACATCCAATCAATGAAAGAAGATCAGGTACTCGAGACCATTGACAAGTTTGAACACGCGTGGTCGCTCAAGTCAAACGACTTTAGAAATGCTCGTGAACTGGGGTATCGCCAATTTGTTCATCCCGACAACTTTGATGACTATGGTAATCCAAATGTAAATGACATCGATCTCCTGGCAATCAAAGGCATTCGCGACAAACAGATGACATATCTCACAAATCTTAAAAACCATGTGAGAGATCTTAAGATTCACAAACAGGAACCAAACGATGACGGAATCACCGTGATGAAACGAATCAATAACATCAAGCGACAGGTGGATGATGGATATCACAATATTAGGCGTCACTATATGTCATTTGAGCGAGTAGACAATCCAACGGTCCAACCACAATTCAGCGTCCTGGGTGATCCAACAACCCTTGACGCCGAAGAAGTCGAGAACTCCACTCCATTTCAGAAATGTCTCCTGTACTCCCTGGATCAAACATACAAAGCGGGCTACCGCAGATACAAAGGGCAGTGCTGCGAAGAGATTAAGACGATTGAAGGTCACAGAACACGAGCTTGGCAAGCAAAGTTCACCATCGAACAGTTTGTCTACTCACTCGCACAGAAAGATGACAACTTTGAGGTTTGGAAGAACTTTACGAGTCGTGGCACAGTTTTCAGAGATGTGATTGACAATATGTCAAAGTGTATTGATGCTCAGTTTCCAGAGATTACAAAGAGACGACATGTGTGGTCATTTAGGAATGGTGTTTTTGTGGGTAAGGAATGGATTCCAGATCGTGGCGTCTATGATTGTTGCTTTTATTCCTATGACAGTCAGGAGTTCCGATGCCTCGATCCAACTATTATTGCCTGCAAATACTTTGATCAACAATTTGATGACTTTTCCCACATCGAGAGATGGCAAGACATTCCAACACCATGGTTTGACTCAATCTTAAAGTATCAAAACTTTGAAGACGATGTATGTGACTGGGCCTATGTCATGGGTGGTCGCCTCTGCTACGATGTGGGTGAATTGGATGGTTGGCAAGTGATTCCATTTTTCAAAGGTATCGCACGTTCGGGGAAGTCTACTCTCATTACGAAAGTTTTCAAAAAGTTTTATGAAAACGAAGACATTGGGACTCTCTCAAACAATATTGAAAGAAAGTTTGGTCTCTCCGCAATCAAGGATTCCTTCATGTTTATTGCCCCAGAGGTCAAGGGTGATTTGGCCTTGGAACAGGCAGAGTTTCAATCTATGGTGTCTGGAGAAGATGTTTCTGTTGCCGTCAAAAACAAGACAGCGGTTTCTATTGAATGGAATGTACCAGGTGTCCTCGGTGGTAATGAAGTCCCCAACTGGAAGGATAATTCCGGTTCCGTACTTCGCCGTATTTTGCCATGGAACTTTGCCAAGCAAGTGCGTGACGCAGATCCCCAACTTGATGAAAAGCTGAACCGGGAATTACCTATTATTTTACTCAAATGTGTCAAGGCATACCTCGAGTATTCAAACAAGTACAGAGACAAAGATATTTGGAATGTTGTACCCGAGTACTTCAAGAAGATTCAGAAACAAGTTGCGATGGTTGCGAGTACCCTCCACAATTTCCTAGAAAGTACCAATATCATCTATGGCAAAGAGCTCTTCGTGCCTCAAAAGTTGTTTGTCCAGGTATTCAACCAACACTGTCAGGCAAATAATTTGGGCAAGCACAAGTTTAACCAGGACTTCTATGCAGGTCCTTTCAGTTCGAGGGACATTGAGGTCAGGGATGAAGTTGTGAATTATAAGGGGCGCACATACCCAAAGCAGCCCGTGGTCTATGGTGTTGACGTGGTTGAAGAGAGCTTGGGATTCAGTGAGGACTACTAGAAAAAAATGCTACACAATAGTAATAATGAGCCAACAGCTCAGGGAATTTGTGAAGCAGTCAGGGGTTGAGATCAGCCCATCTTCAGCTTCCACAACCGCGTCAAATAATAATTTGATACGCGAAATTGAAGCGGACCTTGGAATCCAAAAACCACAAACATTTCCACCAAAATTAGAAAAAAATATCATGAGCAATGAAAACTATGGTGAATTTGCCGAGTTTTTGAATATGTCAAATAACGAGAACAACAATACAAATGACATTATCGCAATGGCTGAACGAAATATCAAATTTGTCGTGAGCAAATTGAATCCTGGAATGTTTAACGCGACTGTGAATAAGGAATTTAGTGCCGAAGCACGAATTGATCTCAAGAGGATTCTTTTGAAGAAACCACTTCCAAGAACACCTATTGGCGAAGGTCTTTATATAGACACACAAGAAATCAATGGTATTTATGGGAGATTCATGACTGGATTTACACACAGTAAAGAATATGGGAAGCAGGGAGACCTCAATAAGAACTTTTTTACTGTTCAACTCAAAATTGTCGTCTCCAATGGTTCAGAGAAAAAGGGTGCCACCGTCAATTTTTACAGAAATGGTAAGATACGATTTTCGGGCGGCTTCATTGGCGACAATATTGCGAGACAACCAGAGTTGATTCGTCGATTCATAGTTGATTCATATTCTGATAAGCAACCTTTCTTGTACAATCCATTTGAGTACAACAATCTCAGTGGTCAATTTAGAGTGAATGGTCATTTCAAAAACATGCAAAGAATTGCGTCCAACTACAGAGCCTATGGATTTACAAATGTTTCCTATGAATCCGAATTGTCACCATTTATGTATGTGACATACCAAGGTCACAAGTATATTTTGGCTTCAAGTGGTAACATTCAGATTTCTGGAGCACAATCACCTTCCAATATGCTTGAAGCTTACAATGTTGGTATGGAACTCGCAAGAATGTTGAATGAAAATGGTGAAATTGCTTTGAAGGCCACAGTTCCAAAGAGACTGACTAAAAGGGCACCCGCGAAGCGCAAGACTACCAAAAAACAAAAAGTTGACCCAAAACAGTGTATGCGTATGGCCAAGACAGAACTTGTGGATCTAGCAAAAAAGTTGGGTGTTGTTGGTATCACCAAGTCTACAAAGAAAGAAGAGATCTGTAATAAGATTAAGAAGATTTCGGGTGTAAAAAGTGCTACTTTCCGTAACACTAACAAGAATAAGAATGTTGCGCTCACTGGTTCAGGTAACAACTTCAAGGTTGGTCGTGGAAAGTGTACGAGTTACAGTAAGACTGAACTTCTGAGAGTTGCTGGGATCCTCGGGATTAAACTTGACGCCAAGGAAACCAAGGCGTCCCTCTGTAAGAAGATTGAAGCTGTAAGAAATGCGAAGGTTGCTCCCAAACCAAAACCAAAACCAAGGACGCCACCACCTTCTCGCAAAGAAGTTGCTCAAAAGAAGAGAAATGTAAAAAAGGAACAGGTGATCAAAAAGAGAGGTCTCAATGAAAACTCAATCCGAAAGGATATTGTAAAACTTTATGGTAAGCGTTGGATGGACCGCTACAAGAATGTGATGCCTTCCCTCAACAATGATGTCAAGGAAATGAAGATAAGACTCAACAGATTGAAGATGGGTAACAAACAAGGTATTCCATTTAAGAAAGATGTGGATCTCGTGAAGAAGAGGCTTGTAAATAGATGGAAGAATGAGAGGGGACGCAACCTTGAAAAGAAGGTTATCATGAACCAACTTAATGTTACTGGTGTACCAAACACCCTCATCTCGCAGTACCGAAACGCAGCCACAAACTATATCATGAAGAATGGTCCAACTATCAAACAACTCGAAAACTACAAAAAGACATGGATAAACTTAAGGAAAAAGTCACAAAGATAATTAGATATGCAATCAATTCGGGAACAGATCGTGGGAAGACTTGAAGTGGGAAAAGAGCGCTACGGTCACGGGGTCATAGTTGATTCCGATACGAGGGAATGGGGAACACCTAAAAACTCTTGGATTGACATGGCCGTCGAAGAGTTTTTAGATGCAGTTATTTATGTCATAGCTGACTATATTAGGAAAGGTAGACAGAGTCCAAAACTCATGTGCGAACTTGAGCTTGATTATAAAGTTGATGAAAAGTTTGCTGAGTGCGAAGATCCAGTCAAGTACTTACTGCAGGCGCACGAAGAAGATGACAATGGTCTCATTATGCACATTCTGAAAAACTATGAAAAGATTGAGAGCCCTAAGCATCATATGCTCGTATGGAACCTTCTCAACATGTTACTTGTGAGTTCACAGTTCTAGTCGGATCGGCCACCTGTTTGAGGTGAATCGTGTGGTACGCAAAATTGTATTTGGGGAAAAGGTCCTTTATCAAGTTTGAGAGTGTAGTGGCTTCAACAATATGGGGCACACCCGAACATACCGAATTTCGTTCAATTTGAAAAAAACGATCCTCCAATTGCACGAACTTCTTGAGATTCTCTTGACTCATTCCTTCTTTGTGCATGAGAAGGTACATCTGCTTAGACATCCCCCCACTGAGATGGAAATTTTTGGAACCCGCAACTTCATCTGACTGGTTACGCTTCTCGTATATGAGATCAAGAACTATAGTAACTAAAATTATATGTCGCAACATCATCTTATTTATTACATAGATCTTTATATTTTGTATAAAGCCCCTCGATTAATACCACCGCCATACACATCCCCCCATTTATAAGGACCTCTGCAATGCCCGTTTGTACCACTGTTTAATTCGGTTCCTTCTACATCACCTTTGCATTCCCGGTTAAGAAGAGTTTGCGCCTTCGAAACATCGTCGGCACAGAATACCTCAAAACCATTATCCATTGGACATTCGAGACTCATATAATCATAATCTTTACATTGTTCGCGAGCTTGTTCTTCTGTAGTCCAACGACCTCTGCCAACCCAACCCATTTCATCGCGACGTCGTGTATTAACACACCTGAGCATACCTGTTTCTACATCACCTGGAGTTTCATCAGATGGTGGGTTAATTACGTCAGTTTCATGAAGTCGGACGGGTGGAGGAGGTGAATTGTCTGGTTCAGCGACTTCTGGGAGTGCTGGTGGTTGTGAAGCTCGAGAAACTCGTGAAGCGGATACTGCGGGACCAACTGCGGGACCAACTGCGGGTTTTTCGGCATTCATCATAAGAATCACAGTTGTGACTATAACAATTACAATCAAAACGACACCACCAATTATAGGTGCACGAGACATTTCGTTATACTTATTACATAGGAATTAATTTAGATAGATCATTGATCTTGTGAACTATATTGAAAAACTCGTCTCGTGTACCAACATCCTGGGGTTTTACAATTTCAAACTCAATTTGGTAGGAACATTCCTCCTCTGAATCCATATCGACGTTATCACCTGATGAAATGGTCATGTCTATACTGAGGTTCTTTCGCACAAACGAGTGTCGCGTCTTTGTGCCGACGCGATCCATCTCATACTCACCCCAGGTTGGGATTTCACGAGACACACTGAAGCGTATATCGAGGGGGCTTCCATTAAAGTCTTCCTTCAAAACATTAATCTTCTGGATCATGCTTCCATTTTCACCTGTATCTTTATTGACAGAAAGGCGAATGTTATTGGCATCGCTATAGTACACATCAACCTCTGATGTCTCGGTCTTCTCCCAGCCGTCATATTTTCGAAGACCTTCCAAGACCCTTTCAAATGTGTCTTTGCCAACATTGGTATCAAAGAAAGATCCATTATGTTTACCAAGACGCATCTCAACTTCAATGTGTTCCTCTTCCTTGTGTTCCTCAAACACAGGCAGAAGCTTTTCGGTGATAGCTTTGATGTCGTGCATTGTTTCTTTACATTAACGATACGCGCCATTTTCTTAAGTGTTTTTTATACAGAAATTGTAATGAGAGGTTTTTTAAACCTCGGGAATACCTGCTACTTTAACGCAGCCATACAATGTCTCCTTCATGTACCAGTCCTTTCAAACTATTTTTTGCAGGTTGGGTATAATGGCGACTGTGAGTTCACAAAATTGTACACACATCTCGTTCAATTTTATTGGATCTCGAAACAAAAGGGTGTTGTCCACACTGGCCCACTCATGAAACATTTCTTTGTACACTTTCCGAGGTTTGAAAATAGAGAACCCCATGACACTCAAGAAGCAATCCTGTGTGTGATAGACATACTGGAAAGATCATGTCCAGATATAAAGCGGTGGCTCTACGGGAAGAAAGTACAAGAAACCATCTGGCCAGGTGGAAAGACACAGTCCCAAGAAGATTTCAGTATCCACATAGTGACCTCACAGGGGTCAGATTTAGAGGAGATGCTCAAAAAGAGTGCCGATTGGAATGTGATTGAAAGATTTGAAGACACCGAGGGACGGGTACACAATGTCGCGACAACTAGAATGGTATTTTCAAAACTTCCACAAGTTCTCATGATTTCGTTTGACAGAAAAAGTCACATTAATGTTATTGAAAAGATTTTGATAGACGAGTACGAATATGAACTTATTGCGAGTGCTGTCCACACAGGCATCCAACAAGATGGGCACTATGTGAGTTTTGTAAAACATGAGGACAAGTGGTATTACATAAATGATGACTTTGTCAATGAATCTAAGCTTCCAGAGACCGCGGGGCACTATGTTCTGGTCTACAATCTAAAAACTCCTTCATCTGAATGTTCTCCTTAATGTTAACAATGGTTCTGTAAAATGTGCGACGATTATTGGGGTGTGTTTTGTCCCGTCTTCTCTTGATGGGCTTCCACCAGAGATCACCGGGTTCCCATGTGATGTACATACACTCAACGATGGCATCTTCTTCAAACCATGGTTCATTCATACGGCTAAGGGGGAACTCACTCTCAAAGAACAACTTCCCTTTCTCTTGAACATATAATTTCCAAACGGGTTCACCCTTCTGACCAAGGCCCTTAAAACTCTCGCCCTTCTTCATCTGAAAGTCAACTGTATTTTTCTCACACGGCTTCCATTTGAACATAGTTTCGTGTGTCCCAATTCTCATTGGTTCATTCACGGGTGTAAAAACAAGACCATCCACTTTCTGTTCAACTGTGGGAAGATACTCGTACATGAAATGATCAAAGTCTCGCATGGCATGGAATGTTTTCATCTTGAGACGATACATGTCAAATTTCATATAAATGATACCCTTCATCATCTTCTCGGCAGCCGCGAGTCTCCCAAAAAGGTTGAGATGTCCAACGGGTTCGCCACACACAAGGAGAGCATCATAGACCATGAGTGTATTTTCATAGAGTTCTCCATCTAATATCGTACCTTCATGGGCTTTCTTATTGAGTCTCAATTTTACTTCAATCATATCAAATGCGCGATTGACCAACATGCACACATTTTTGCCTTCAAATGTTGTGGCAACTAACATATGTCTCTCACCATCCGTCTTTTCACAGACAACATATTCACCACCTTTGAGCGTCAGGAAGTGTTTATACTCGATAGAGACAGGTTGAGGACCTGGAAAATAATCCCTGCTTCCCCAAACATGATGTATGAATTTCACAACATGTTCATGGAGTGGACTCGACATGTACTTAATAATAGTTTAAACTTTAACCGGTTTTAACACCCGCGGCGCTTAGGATATTGCTAATACACTCATGTGGGTATGTCATCGTTAACTTAGCTGCTGTAAATGCACAAATCTTCACACCTTGCTCTTTGAGCTTTTCAAACATTTTCACGTGAAGACTAAAATTACCTTTTTTATCTTTTGCATTTTTCATGATATTTTTTGAAAACATAACCCAAGATCGCGCATGGGTGTTCGTAACCGTGTAAATATCTTTTGACATCTTTTTACCCACATCTGTATCAAAGTTAAGACCCATTTGTGAAACGGGTTCCCCAGAATCCTCTCGCACTTTGTGTTTGAAAAGACCCCAATCAATACCTTCTTTTACCCCGGGGAAAACGAGAACACCTATACCGTCATGATTTGCAAAAATTTGTTTGATAGATTCGTCATCTACATTAATTCCAAAATCCACAAAGAAGATACGATCACATCTTGCCAAACATTTTTGAATCATTTCTATTTTTGCAAATGGATCGTCATTTACATATACAATCTCATTCTGAACATTATTTTCTAAACACTTAATGTTAAGTTTGAGAATTGTATGAAGCGTCTTTACAGAACAAGATTTTGAACGAGTTGTAATAACTGTACAAATCTTCATATTACAAATATTTTGTTTCTAAGCCTTAAGCCTGTCGTTGAGACACCCACTAAATGGTAAGTTTCCAACATGACCCAGGGTTGTGTTAATGTCCGCATAAATCTTACCGTCACACTGTTGCCATCTACGACAGAAAGCATAGTCTTCCGAGAGATACCTCTTTGATTCGGGGTCAATCATACAATCAAAGCATGCATGATAGTCATCAAAGTCTCTATTTTGGTGGTCGTTTTTACACCACAGTTCAGGGTACTTTTCTTCTAACTTTTTGAAGACTTCCCTCTTGATTAACATAAATCCCGTTGGTCCATCTAGGATTGGTATAAATCCATTATCAACGGAGATTCGTTTGGCACCAAAGTTTACGACAAGACTCGAAGAAAGCATGGCCATATTGCGCTCGTCGCCTTCTTTCACAGCTTTTGCAGCCTGTTCCCACATCACAACTTTTTTTGGATAGCATGCAACACTAAGATCATGATCGGACTTTATAAGACGCACGACCGATTCTGCTTCAAAATCAATATCCGCGTCTATGAACATAAAATATTCACAATCTGTCTTTTGCATGAAGCGCCCAACAGCAACATTTCGAGCTCTGTGGACAAGTGATTCATTTTCCGTAGTATCAAGGTATAGTTGAATTCCTTCCTTAATTAAGAGAAGTTGTAACTTAATAATACTAGACATATACTTCTCTAGGCAAAGTCCTCCATAGCACGGAGTGGACAAAAACAATTTGACCATTCTTTATTACAATAAGCTTTTAGCCTCTAAGTGTTTTTTGATAATATTTTCAATTTTGTTCAATGTTGGTACAGATACAGAGCACTTTTCACACACTTGTGCCTTTGTAATACCGGGGCTGAGAACTATGTAAATTATCGCAGATGCTACACTATTTGGGGTCTTACTCATGAGTTCCACACAATCGTCCGTTGCGGAACACATTTTGTTACAATTGTATCTCTCCTCTCGAGATACATCAAATGAATTGAGAAGTCTTTGCATGACGTCATATGCCTTTGTTACATAATTCTTTTCGGTCACACCCATTATGGTGTCTTTGAATACCTGTGTTGTTCGACTAACATCCTTGGATTGAATCCCAAACATATCGGCAATTTCACTCGTTGTCCTCGGGCACTGTGCCAATCTGCATGCATACAATACACAATTAGCCTTGATACCAAGTCTCACTGCACCACGAGTCAACTTTTCATCATTGAACTTTCTGTACATCATCTTAGCATCTTTGAGAACCGTGTCTGGGAGGGTGTGACACGCCTCGTCAATGTCACGGTATGCATGAAACAATGACCGATCTTTGTGATTCATAGACATGTGAAAATTGATCTTTGCCATCCGTTTGTTCTCGTAGGTAGAAGAACGCTGTGTTGAAATAATAGTACCCTTGCCCCAATTCTGGGAAAAGAGCTCTGGATTTGCGTTTGGATTGCCGCACCGAGAAGGATCATTGACTCGTCCATCATCGGTTATTCCACTCGTCCATTCGGCACTGTCATCTACGAAGTTGTCCTCTACAAGACCACACTCCGAACAAGTTGGGAGGCCTTCGGGTGAAATGATTTTCACCCCTGAGCACTCGCGACAAAAATTGGTATTCACTGGCTTTTGTTCATTGATTTTAGGTAATAATTGGTCTAGGTCCGACCATATAGCTGCCAGCATCATGGTATGAATGTGGCCTACTTTTTTTGATTTTTAGAATTACGCGGTGAAACTTAGGTTATCGGCGTGCGCTTTGGCCATAGCTTCAATGGCATCAACAGTATCCTTAAAACTGCGCGCCCCTGGGGATTTTGGTTCCCAGGCATTCCATTCTTTGTCTATAACTTTATAGTCAGATGGCGGGATAACCTGCCCGTCAATCTCATTGTCTGGAACAATAAAGTCATCCATTTCAGAATCAGACTCATCCTCGTCATAGATTTCAGAATCGGAGTCTTCAATATCAATTTCGGTGAGGTACGCGTACATTCTATTACCAAGGGATTTCATCTCCAAGTCTTCGAATGTAGTTCCAGTTGGATAGTGTTCCATAACACTTTCATATGGGGCGGGGCTCATGTCACCGTCTTCAAGTTGATACACACATGCAGACTTATATATGAGTTCGGTAGGGTTTAGATAACGCACCCCGAGGACCAGGCCAGTGTTCATTCCCACAAGTCCGAACATTTCGTCTTCCACGTCATCTTCGTTTACAAGTAGCTTCACTATATCATTTTCGTTTATCTCTGATGGCACAATCATGCTTAGAGTTTTCGATCAAAAAATTATCAACGATAATACTACAGATGAAAATCACAATTTATTCGAAGGAAGGATGTCAATACTGCGACCATGCCGTCACACTATGTGAATCGGAAGGGATCGATTATGAGAAGGTTATGATTGAGAAGGAGGAACTCAAGAAGTTGTGTGGCGGTAGGCTTGATTCCTACCCTCAAATATTTAGTGATGGACGTCACATCGGAAACTACTTTGAATTTCAAGAATGGGTGGAGGAGGAATACGAACCCCTCTTGGCACCCACCCTCAACAGATTTACGGTCTTCCCCCTGAAGTATCCACACCTTTGGGAACTTTATAAAAAGGCTCAAATGAGCAATTGGACTGCGGAAGAGGTAGATCTCTCAAAGGACATGGACGATTGGAAGACCCTAAATGACAATGAACAGAAATTCATAAAGTACATCCTGGCATTCTTTGCTGGGTCCGATGGAATTGTTTTTGAGAATATCAATAACAATTTTGCAGATGAGGTGCAGATAAGCGAAGCTCGATCATTCTACGCGTACCAATGCCATAATGAAATGGTTCATGGCGAAACATATTCAAAATTGATTGATAAGTACATCAAGGATGGTGCTGAAAAGAAGCAGTTATTTGACGCGATCCAAACTGTGCCATGTATCGAGAAGAAGGCAAGGTGGGCCATGAAATGGTTTGATACAAAGTCACGCTCCTTTGCGGAGAGGCTCTTTGCCTTTGCGTGTGTAGAGGGTATATTCTTTTCTGGTTCATTCTGCGCTATTTTTTGGCTCAAGAAGCGAGGTCTCATGCCAGGTCTCTGCTTCTCGAATGAGCTTATTTCTCGTGATGAAGGTCTTCACCAAGAGTTTGCGGTGGAACTCTTCAAGTTGTTGAGAAACAAACCCAAGACTGAGACCATTCACGCCATCGTTAGAGAAGCCGTCGAGATTGAGAAGGGCTTCATCTTGGACGCACTTCCATGTAACCTTATCGGCATGAACTCTGAAAAGATGTCCGAGTACATTGAATATGTGTCTGATCGTCTGCTCAAACAAATTGGTGTGGCTCCAATCTGGAATTCCAAGAATCCATTTGACTTTATGGAAAATATCTCCCTCGATGGAAAAACCAACTTCTTTGAGAAAAGGGTGGGTGACTATGGGAAGCTTGATGATGACACAGATGAAATTGGCTTCGATGAAGAGTTTTAAAGAATAGATCCCAAAATATCTCAGATGCACGCAATTCTACAATCAGTGGTTGGCGGTCCCGGACCTCTCATTGTGGAACACCATGGTCAAACATTCATTGAAAATTGTATGTTGATTACCAATGAACATGTGAAAAATATCAACGAAAAAATCAAAAATTTAAAGTTTTCAAAAATTGAACAAACAACCGATCGTTCGTTTATCCTCGTTTAGAAGACACCCCCTTCGTCGTTAATATCATGTGAACCAAGTTCAAGACCTGTATCAACAAATGGCGCATCCATCATACCTGGTTTCATAACAACATCAACCTGTCTTTTTGGTGGAGCATTATCTTCAGTGAATCCCGCCGATGGACCCACGTTCTTTATTTGTGGGAGTTCCTTCTTAACATTCATCATACCCCACACAACGAGGATGAAGACAAGGGAATGAACGAGGAGACCCATGGTTGATGGGCAACCGTTAGGGGTCGCGACGCGTGGACCAAGGACTCGCCTGACGAGTCGGAAAGTTTCTGGATTCGCGATGATGAAAAAGGTAAGACCTGAGATGAGGGAAGTCACAAACTTCTCCTGTTGCTTCTGACCGTTGCATCCACAACCACAATCTTTAAAGAGACCCATGATTATCTTTTACTGTAGTCACACAAAAAAATTGACTTAAAGTCAAGCCTCCTAGTAGATGTATAATACCCACTACACAATGTCGCTTTCTATCCAACGATCC
>Ga0209771_1000654_pt1 | contig 22933 bp, 26 predicted proteins | sample SaaInl59LU_5_DNA_FD_184639 | JGI IMG/M metagenome (GOLD analysis project Ga0209771, IMG submission 184639) | Marine microbial communities from expanding oxygen minimum zones in the Saanich Inlet - ESP_59LU_5_DNA (SPAdes) (version 2) | ecosystem: Environmental > Aquatic > Marine > Intertidal zone... | reverse complement strand
CTTTACGCAGTGCTGGAGCCATTTTATTGGTTAAAGTACCCGCCACAATCATCACATCAGATTGACGTGGACTCGGACGAAAAATCATACCAAAACGATCTAAATCATAACGTGCCGCACCTGTATGCATCATTTCTACAGCACAACATGCTAGACCAAATGTCATGGGCCAAAGAGATCCTTTACGAGCCCAATTAATCAAACTATCTACCTTTGAAAGAATATATTCCGCTTGCGATTGCATAGGATACATTTTCTTTTTTTTATGTCGTGCAGAATACAATTAAACAATGCAAAGCATCCCTTCCTTCGAAAGAATACAATCTTCACAATGTATATAAAGCACTTGTTGTAAAAAGCAAAATAATGTAAGTATACCTTTTCTCATTGTATCTTCTTTCAATACCTTGAACAAAGGTTTTTTCCGTTTGAGTTCAACTCCAAAAATACCTTTCTTCAAAAGTCTCAAATCTCGGATCCCAAAAGGCGTCACTTAAAGAGCTTCCCTGGAGAGAGAATATTCGGAAGGTTCCTGGGATTTAGCCGAACGCGAAGCATTTCGCCAAAGTTCTTTTTGAGGTTGCTGTCCGTGGAGGACGTCTTTTCTTCACTCCGAAAGTTGTGTCTCTTATGAGCTCGCCAATGGCGCTCTTTGAGGTTTGAGGCCTTCGAAGAGGGAACTGCCTTTTCTTCGAAGGAGAACAACTCCCCAACTATTCTTTTTTTTACGAAATATTTTCTCTTGAAAAGGAAATCTTTCAAAAGGACAATATGTTTTTTGAAAACACTTCATTTTGATATATGCTTACCTGAGAAGCAATGTATATTGTTTTCATGTAATAAACAAAACAAATGCATGTTTTTTCTCCACTCCAAAGACGCTTGCCACAGATGCTCGCCAATGGCGCCCTCTGGGGTTCGAGGTTTGAGAAAAGAGCTTTACGAGACAAAAATATGCACCAAAAATATGCTTTAAATTTATGTACGAAAAAAATTGTTTAAATTATGGGTTTATCACACAGTTAAAACATGCAAAACATGTGATTGTGTTACAAATGCACCCATCGTCTCAACAGGAAAAAGCACAATTGTTTGAAAAAATCTATGCCGTCGATGGGGATGCATCAATTCATACTCTTCACGCGCATACTTTACATACACAAGACTCTCCAGAAATCAACATGTTGTTAACAGCTGTTAAAGGTCCTTCATGTGTTATTCTCTGTGAAACATATGAGAAATTTGTATCGCTTCTTCAACTTTTTGTAAAAGCAAAAACAACATTGCCTTTTACTATCACAGGAGCTAAATACCTTGAAACAATGTTAAATTCCTCAGATCTCCGTGTTCTTGCAAACAAAGTTTTACAATGGGACGATATTTTAGAAGTAACGCACCCAACTTCTTTTATGGTCGGATCTTTACATATACATGCAGATGGATGTGAATGTGATCCTGTGCATGACAATGTAAGTAACTCGTCTTTCGGTGAAGGAAAACTATCTTCTCTTTGTTCGTAAAGAAAAAGAAATGTCTTCTTTGCAAAAAAATACTTGCACTCTAAAGGTTATGTCTCTAGGGGAGCTTGCTTCTCAAACCTCTAAGAACGCTCTTCCCGAACCCTAAAGGGCGCTTGTTTCCAAAAGAGCTCGTCAATGGCGCTTTTCAAGGGCAAGTTCCTTTGGAATAGCGAACGTCTCTGATGATGCCGTAAATTGAGGGAAACAGTCTTTTTGGGGAGAGAATCTTAGGAGTACCCACCAGCTGGTAGATGAAGGCGAATAACGGGAATTGAACCCGTATTTCCAGAGTCACAGTCTGATACTTTAACCGATTAAGTTATACTCGCCGTACATAAAACATATCATACCCCTTCTGGAATACAAGGTTAGAGACGGACTTGAACCGTCATTACAGGATTTGCAATCCAATACATTACCAATTATGTTATCTAACCATGTCAATGTTTTTTGTTTTCTCTGCCTCAATCTAGAGATTCTCTTTCTCCAAAGCAACTCGCCAATGGCGCTCTTTGGGGTTCGAAAAAATTGGAGACCTTCGAAGGAGGGATTTCTTTCTGTGGAAGCAAGAAATGCTTCGCACCCGGATTGACAATCCACGGAACCTTCTAAGGCTGCGCACTTTTGTTTTGAGGAAAGATGCTTCAAAAGTTTTGTTTCTACTGGAAAAACTCCTTTAAAGTGGAAAAAACTGGCTATCCACGAGAGAACTGGAAGTGTTTTCAAAACGTTTCTTTATTCTTTTGTGTTGGAAAGAAAGCAAAAAGTTTTGTTCAAATTGGAAGGGTTTTGTAGACGGTTTTGGGAAAGACAGGATTCGAACCTGTGATGACGAAAGCCAGCAGATTTACAGTCTGTCGCCTTGAACCACTCAGCCACTTTCCCTTCGTTGTATTTGTCTACAATGGGTTGTTATTTTCGTCAAACAAACAAACACACAAACATGCCTCAACTAGATACCACCGCTTATTTCACACAAATTACATGGCTTGCCATTACATACGCCACTTTCTACTTAGCACTTACCAAATATACTCTACCAATCATCACCAAAATATTATATACACGACAATATAAAGCACTACAAGCACACAATACACAACAATCACCACTACACGATGAAAACCTACACAAACAACAAAATACACTACAACATGTAGTACACGCATGTGCACAAGCCAAAAACGCACTACAAAACACCATGAGTCAATCACAAACATGGGTACATACTGCTACACACAATGTACAACACCAACAATTAAGTCAATTACAAAACACTTATACCAAACATATGCAACATGCTTCAAATACACTCGCACATACCAATAGTGCACTTAAATATACCATGAACCCTGCAGCACAACATGCATGTAAAATGAGTAAACCAAACAATATCAACAAAACACGTGTATTCCAAAAAGCATTCCTAAGTACACTTTTTAAACAAGCATAAAATCCATAACAAGCTTCTCTTTGTTTCAATAACAAAGAGACGCTACTCCCTTTTGTTCACAAAAAACACTTTGCTTTGCTCCGAAGGTTGCGTTCCTTCGAAAAAGGCACTCGCTTCTGCGGTGCGCAGCGAGACAAGCGGAGCACTCTCCCCCAAACAGCACTTAGTGCAAAACATTTTCTTCTACAGAAAAAAACACTTTTTTCAAAAACACATAAAATACTTGCTTTTTTTTACCGAGTCCTCTAAAACAGCTTCTTTTGAGTTGAGCATAGTGGAAGAAGAAAAAAGCTTCCCTGGAAACACCCCAAAGGTGCTCTTTGATACCTTCGGAAAGAGCTTTTCAAGCAAACAAGAATGTTCGAAGAGCTTAGAACAAGATCTCTTCGAACAAAAAAGATTTAAGCTTTAGGCGCTTTCTTTGAAGTCTTCGGTGCTTTAGCTTTTGGTGCTTTAGGCGCCTTAGACTTCGATGGTTTTGCTTTTGCAACGGGTGATTTTACCGCAGATTTTTTGCCTGCTTTTGGCTTTGACACTGCATTTTCATTCTTTGATTTAAGAAGACCGGCTAATGCTTTTGTTTGCATCTTTTTCTGGTGCATGTTCTTAAGTAAATGAAGAGCATTTTCCATGAATTGGCCATGCATGTTTTCTTTATCCATATGGTATGCATCAATCATCATAAATTTGTATGCAGCAGATGAAAGAGTATGTACACGTGCATATGATGCTTGCTCACCTGCCATCATTTGTTGAAGTTGTGCCATAGTGTGTGTCTGTACAGTATTTTTTACTGTCATGTCACGTTGTGCATGTAAGGTTTGTAATTCTTTCTCTACAAGTGAACCAAGCGCAATCATACTGTTTGCTAATGCTGTTTGCATAATGGTTTGGTGCTTCACTTCGTGGAGCATACTTTCTTTAGTGGTGAAAAATGCTTGCAGTTCGTCTTGAATGAGATCACGACGTGATTGGAATGTTTCTGCAATAGAGTCGCCCATTGTATGTGCACTTGTTGCAACAAACGCAATGAAACTCAGTAAAATAAGTAATTCTTCGTTGTAAATAAGAATATTTTTCGAGCTTAAAACAAGGAACAGAAGACCTGCTCCAAGAATGTAAATTCCATTAGATGTAAAAGAAGAAGTTGACATAGTCACAATATTTTGTTGATGCGGCTTGAAGAAACTGCATATAGGAAAACTTCTCAAACCTCAAGCCTCAAAGAGCGCCTGTGGACGAGAGCTTCTAAAGTGGAAAAAAAGAAATATGCTTTCACCTGCGTGTCCCATGTTGCCACAGTATATACAGGGCACTGCATTGTCAAAATCGAAGTCGGTGTGGGTTCGGTTGGACTAAACAGCACTAAAGAAAGCATACAAGAAATAAATATAATCAAACTCCCTCTTGAAAACATGGCAAAAAGGATTCTCTTCTTCGAAGGGACACAACCTTCGGAGTGCTCCGCTTGTCTCGCTGCGCACCGCAAAAGCGAGTGTGGAACCTTCTATACCTTGGTGCTGTCCATTGTTCACTCAAATTCGCTCATTCCTTCCTTGTTTGTATATATCTCTAAAAACTTTCTTCTGCTAAAAGAACTTGTGTAGAAAAAAGTATTTTTTAGCCCAAACTTCTGTTCTCCAGACCGAAGAAGCTCTTTGGCAAGAACAATCAGCACTCCGAAGGTTGTGTTCCTTCGAAGAAGGTGCTCCGAAGGTTGTGTTCCTTCGAAGAAGGTGCTCCGAAGGTTGTGTTCCTTCGAAGAAGGTGCTCGATTCTGCGGTGCGCCTCGAAGAGCTTCTTTGGAGTGGAGACAGGTACTAGCCACAGGCGCCCTTTGAGGTTTGAGGTTCGAAAACGCCGCAAAATAGAGGACACAAAGAAAAACCTTGTAACATACTTGATCTCCGAACCAACTTTTGCAGATGCGGCATATGAATATTTCTCTGACATCACTTTTTTGTAAATACCAATACAAGACACTCCGAAGGTTGTGTTCCTTCGAAGAGGGGACGCCTTGTTTTGCGCGGAAGCAAACATTCCGCCTGTCTCGATGCACCCGTTTCCAAACCCAAAGGACAAATTGGAGGCCGCAAGAGCGAATCTATTTGTTGTGCAAAACCTTTTACATGAAACAAAAGGGTTGTTTGTGCACATAAAAGAATACATGTATGAATCATTTTATTCAACGTTGGATGTTTTCAACAAACCATAAAGATATTGGTACAATGTACCTTATCTTCGGCGCCTTTTCTGGCGTTCTTGGTTCATGTTTTTCACTGCTGATCCGTATGGAATTAGCGCAACCAGGAAACCAAATCCTAGGTGGGAACCACCAACTGTATAACGTACTCATTACAGCTCACGCATTTCTTATGATTTTTTTCATGGTAATGCCTGCACTTATTGGTGGGTATGGAAACTGGTTTGTACCTATTATGCTAGGAGCCCCGGATTAATATATGAGACACTCACCACATTTTTTCCATTACATCGCCGGCCTTTGGGAAGGAGATGGTCATGCCGATCGAAAACACCAAACCTATGTTTCAATAACCTTTCACGAAAAAGACAAACCTTTTGTGCAGTTTGTTCAACACCAAATTGGTGGGACTATACGACACAAAACAACACAACATGCGTACGTGCTCACCCTTCGAAAAAAACATGTTTTAAGCGCGTTTTTTGCAAACATTCAACACAAACTTCGAACGCCAAAATACCATGATCTTCAAAAATTTGCATGGAACGTAGGCCACAAAGATACAACATGTGTGTTGACAAACGGCTGGCTTGCTGGCTTCATTGATGCAGATGGAGGGTTTAAAATACGATGGACCAAACAGAAAAAACATCCACTTACACACAAAATTGTTACCAAACCACGCATCGCTATTTCTTTTGTACTAGAACAAAGAAAAACACATGCACTCACTGGAGAAAGTTTTGAACCAATTATGCTCCAAATTTGCAATGCGTTTGGTGTACCTCTTCACGAGCGCCGCCATCATGGCCAATTATATTGGTGTGTAGAAATATCCGGGCTAAAAAAACTACAAAAACTCATCAACTATTTTGATCGTTTTCCCTTGTTTTCTGCCAAGCGATTGGATTATGAAGATTGGAAACAAGCGTATGTACGTATATGTCATGGAGAACATCTTACCGAAGAAGGGAAAGCATGTATATGGTATTTAAAACAAGGTATGAATCGACAACGGCAGGTGTTTTGTTGGAAACATCTTGAAATGTGCCCATGAAGTCTCTTGGTCCCTTTGTGGAGTGGCCCTCCCAAAGTTTCAAATCGGGTTAATTGCAAGGATCTCTTGAGAACATATGTCAAGACAATTTGCAGCGAAGTTTCTTTCGACAGGTGCCACATGTTTTTCTGTGAAGACGTTGAGAGATGTGGAGAAAGAAAAACGTTCAACGACTAGTACGTGAGTTCTGTCAACAATATACGTACCACGAACACCCGACAAGGTCAATGTTTTCTTCGAAAGGCTTCTTTTGAGGTTTATTGTCCTTGATGACATAGTCTGAGCTCTTTCGTGAGAAAGAGAAGTAAAAGATAAACAACTTTTACGATAACATTTCTGATGGCTTTTCCTCGCTTAAATAATATTAGTTTTTGGCTTCTTCCGCCATCACTTCTGCTTCTTTTAAGCTCTGCGCTTGTAGAAGTGGGAGCAGGCACAGGATGGACGGTTAAATAGTTTGGGTAGGCCGTCCTAAAATCTCCCTCGATGCGGGAACCTCCCTAAAAGCTGTAGTCCTTTCTTCGAAGGTCCCAAACCTCAAAGAGCGCCATTGGCGAGCTCATACGAGACACAACCTTCGGGGTATTCAAAACACACAGCTTAAGAACATAAGTACCAGAGCCACAAAATGCGAAAGCTAGGATTCTTTGGTCACAATCTTATGAACATGGGGACAATCCGCTTGGCACATTTCGAAGCAACCTCAAAGAGCGCTTTACAGCGACAAGCTTCGCATTTCAATGTGCCATCAGAGACTACACGGGAGACCACAAAAAAACAGTCTTTCCTTATGAATCGTATTTCTTCCTTTGATCAGCAATGGCTTATCGGATTTCTTGAAGCTGATGGGTCCTTGAGTTATGGCAAAGATAAAAACAACAAAGTCTACATCTCTATTCGGTTTCATCAACATGTACGCAATCGTCGAGTTCTTGTTGCCATAAAACGTCTTTTAAAGACCGGCAAGATCACGGGGCAAACACCTTCTGAACCTAATATGCTTACATTAACGATACGTAAACACAAGGTTATTCAAACGCTTCTTTTTCCAATCTTTGATCAAGGTCATTTTCTTACAGAAAAATATTATCGATATCTTGCTTTACGAGAGTATATCTGTACGCATGCATATACTTTTTTTCAGTTGAAAACCTTCCATTTTTCTCCACGGTGGGGTGAGATCTTAGAACAACAGCGATTTGAAGCATTTCTTTCCGGAAGCCCTTTAAAAACTTTTGAACTCGAAGCTCTTTTCCCTCTTGGTTGGCTCGCTGGATTTATTGAAGGTGATGGATCTTTTTGCATTGTCAAAAAAGATGCACAAAGATACGAGTGTCAATTTTCGGTGACACAAAAATATGGAAAATATTTGCTTGAAGGGATTCGTCAACGTCTTCACATTCGAAGACAAGTCACAAAAGATAAACGTCCAGGAGAAGTCTGGACTGTCAGCACAACTTCGAAGAAGACGTGTTTCTTTATAAGTCAAATGTTTGCTGGTCGTTTTAAAGGTGTGATGTCGTTAAAGTTCAAGATTTGGTCTCGAGCTTTACATTTTTTAGACGATCCGGTGCGTATGGAAAAAGCTCAGAAATTGTTACAGAAGATTGCTGGGAAATAACTTTTTTGTTTGAAGCAGCCTTAAAGAGCGCTTTACAGCGACAAACAAGGGTTCCTTGGATTTTCAATCCGAGCGCGAAGCGAATGTGTTGATGACGTTTGCAGAATGTGTTTGTTTTGAAGAAAACTCTCGTTTATTTTGTAGACTCGTTGCTCCGAAGAAAAGGTTCCGAAGATTGTGGCCCTTCGAAGGGCTGCTGTGTTTTGTGGAAGGTATAGTCCGACCTTTGATGAAAGTCAAAGCGTCTCAAGTGCTCATTGAATTGAGGTGTTGAGCAACACAACGTTACCCGCCGTTATCTCATATTACTAGTCACTCGGGTGGTGCTGTAGATTTAGCTATTTTCAGTCTTCACTTATCTGGTGCAAGTAGTATTTTAGGTGCAATTAACTTTATTACCACCATTTTCAACATGCGTGGACCAGGGTTACTCATGCACCGTCTGCCACTTTTTGTATGGAGTGTGCTTATTACAGCATTTCTTCTCCTTCTTTCTCTGCCGGTACTTGCAGGAGCAATTACAATGCTTCTTACCGATCGTAACTTTTCAACAAGTTTCTTCGATCCGAGCGGAGGAGGTGACCCAATTTTATACCAGCACCTTTTCTTTTTATGAAACTCCATTCTACACGTTGTGAACACATGGATGATTGGTTTGTAGGTTTTTTTGAAGGCGACGGATCATTTCAACAAGGCCGTGACCTTGCCATTGTTCTCACACAAAAACAAACACACATTCTTCACGTCATCCAACAGCATTATCAACGAGGTGCTGTGCTTGCACAAAGAGCCGATGGATCTGTGTCCCGATTCATTGTCCGAAAAAAAGAAGATATCATTTTTTTTGTACGGCTTTTGCACAATAAACTTCGTCTTTCCAATAGACAGGCCCAATATACTAGGTTTGTGAAAGAATGGGAACGTCGCTATACACCAGTCTCTTTACCAGAGCAAAAGCTTTCCCCACTTGCCGAGTGTGCATGGCTTTCAGGTTTTATTGATGCTGAAGGATGCTTTCATGCACGCCTCGGCAAAAAAACGTATAAGCAACGTATACAATTTCACCTTGGACAAAAACATGAGAAACAGATTTTGTATGCTATTCGAGATGTATTCAAGAAAGGCTCTGTATCAAAATATACACCTGCATCTAGTTTTCAATATACACTTACTGGTATCAAAAATATGTCATCCTTGATTGAATATGTAGATCGTTTTCCTTTACGCTCAAAAAAAGCCATTGCTTATACGAAATGGAAAAAGATTTTGGTTTTGCTTCAGCAAAAAAAGCATTTGTCTGAAGGCTTTCGGCCAAAGCTTCAAAAGCTTATGCAACACATAAATAAGTAGAATACACCATCAGAATCGGAAAACAGGACATCGCCACTCGAAAGGGAGAGACACAAGTAAGCAGGTGCACAAAAAAGAAGACTTACAGTTGTGAAGATGTTCTAGTCCTAGAGTCAAATCTTTTCACTCAATGAATACACAGAAGAAAAGGGGCCCTCTAGAAGTCTCTGACGAGAGATTTGAAAAAACACCATGGACCAGTCTCACTCCTCAAGGCGCACGGCAGGGACGAGTCCCTTCTTCGAAGGCCTCAAACCTCAAAGAGCGCCGTTGGCGAGCTCATACGAGACACAACCTTCGGAGTAGGAATGGCATTGTGGGTGTTTTTTTGGCGATACCGAGAGAACGGTCAAAACCGGAAAGGCAAGACCGTCGGTCATGTATTTGATCGCGACAGACTGGGTTGTCGGTAGGTACCTGAAATGGTGCTTGATGTACAGTCGATACTTTAAACAGCGTGTGACCAGCTTTTAAAGGAGGGTTCTTTGGTCATCCAGAGGTGAACAAATATATGCCTCTTAATCTTGCTATATGCTGGAACCACCTGTGACACATGTTTGTCAAACACTTCAACTACTCCGTGTAACAATGTTTGAAGTTGATCAGGTCAATCAGCAGGAAACCTTTCTGCACTCCAAAGGAGCTCTTTGAGAAGAGAGCTCTTTGAGATGTGCTTGGGCTCCTCAGAGACTGCACGCAAGACACCATTTCCCAAGCTCACGCTTTTCGTCATGATGAAACGTACGCCGAAGGTTGCGTCTCTCATGAGCTCGCCCTCAAAGAGCTCCTTTGGAGAATGGCGCTCTTTGAGGTTTGAGGCCTTCGAAGAAGAGGCTGTGAAGCAAAAAGAGCTTAAACACCATGTTTTCAAAATGCTCTTTCAAAAACATCTTTTTATATGACACTATCTGTTCATCTACCAAAACACCCACGACATACTATGACAGAGCAAATGTTTGCTCAGTACTTAGCTGGACTTATCGATGCTGATGGGCATTTTAGCAAAATCCCTCAATGTATCATATGTTTTCACATCACTGACAAATCTCTTGCTTTTTTCATTAAATCCCGTATTGGATATGGCACCGTCACAGAGATCAAAAACAAACGTGCATGTAAATATGTATGTGCACATACAAAAGGTGTCGCTTATATTGGTCAACTTGTGCAACCATACCTTAATCATCCTTCAAAACAAAACCAACTGAAAACACGTGTACTTACCCTATGTCCCGAGCCTCAAAAGGCGACTCTAGTGAGCTCTTTTCAGAGAAACGAAAGAGAAAAATATACACAACCATTTCCTGCTGCCCCTCTTTGTGCATCACATTGGTTTGCAGGCTTTGTAGAGGGTGATGGGAGTTTTCAAATGAAAGCGTCCCGTGACATTCGAGTGATGCTGCAAATAGATCAAAAAGATCGTGTTCTTCTGGATGTCATCAAACAGACATTTGGCGGCTATGTAGGGTTTCGTAAAAGCACGCAAACTTTTTATTATTCATCTACTAGTTTTGAGAGAGCGTTTGCTCTGGTGAAGTATTTTGATCGTTTTATGGTGATTGGTCGTAAACGTTTGGATTATGTGTATTGGCGCAAGTGTGTTGTTTTGATTTCTCAGAAGAGACATTTGACGCAAGAAGGTTTTGAACAGATAGTGGCTTTCAAAGCAAAGCTTAAGATGTTACGGGAAAGGTGAAGATACAGTCCCATCTTTGTTGAAAAACAAAGCGTTCATATGTAAAACAGGTTCCGAACCTCGAATCCCAAAGGGCGTCTTTGGAGTGGATATGTTTTGTATGTGCAAGATAATGATATATTCTCATCCTTCCAGGTTTTGGTATTGTGAGTCATGTTATTAGTACATTTTCACGCAAGCCAATTTTTGGTGTGATTGGAATGATTTATGCAATGCTTTCTATCGGTGTTTTAGGCTTCATTGTTTGGGCTTAATTGGATGGGCCCCCACACTTGCAAAAGTGTGTTCTATCACTTCGCTATATGCTGGAAACTCCTTAGAGCCACTTTTCCAGAAAACATTGCTCTCTTTTCTTGGCAAAATAAAGTGGATTGGACAATCAGCAGGAAACAATCTCTTCACTGAAACAAAGAAGAAGCAGCACCTTTGCCAATTTTCTGTGAAGTCATAAAAAAAAGAACTTCTGCTTTATGAAATGGAACGGATCCTCAGAGACTTTACGCGGAGCAACCAAAAGTTTTGATTTCTCTGCTTTTCAACAAAAAACACCATATAAAATTGAACATCATCACTATTATGAGTGGTTTGTTGGATTCACAGAAGGTGATGGTGCTATTCTTTCTTCATGGTCGGTTGATCCACGACATAAAGTGCCGAAAAAGAAACAACGACTTTTTTTCTCTCTTGTACAAAAAGAGGAGAGAATTCTTCATAGAATTCGTGCACATCTTGGGTTTGGCCAAGTGCAAAAACATGGCAAATATTTTCGATATTCAGTCACAAAGAAAGAACACTTGTTTCTTCTTTTTGTTCTGTTCAATGGAAATTTAGTGTGTCAGCACCGTCATACACAATTAGCTGTATGGGCCGAGTATTTTAATGAACCATTGAAACCACGATGTTTCCCGATTTGTTTCTTTACTACGGCTTGGCTAAGTGGATTTACTGATGCTGAAGGGTGTTTTTCTGGGCGTCGATTTATTTTGGATCAGTCAAACGAGAAAGATATTTTTGTGTCTCTAAGTGTGCAATGTGAATCAAAAAAGCTTGCTTTTTGGAAAAGAAAAGCGGCAAAGAGTCAACATATGTATCGATTTGAACTTAGGGATAAACAATTGCTAGCGAAATGGTTTGTGCCGTATTTTCGAAAATTTCGTTTACAAACACAAAAAGCAACAGATTATTTTCGTTGGAGAAAAGCATGGTTTCCGGAACTTCATGCGTTTGGTTGAAGAGAAAGTCCAATTCCTTCTTGAAAAAGAGGAAAACCCTACAAAAAAGTGTACTTGGGCAGTAGCGACAAGAAGGGAAAAAAATTTATGTCCTGGAAGAGGGACCCAAGATGTCTACTTGCGCATCTTTCTAAACGTACATAGTGGAGAAATCCCGGGTGCGAAGCTTTAGAAGAGATGAGAGAAATAAGGTGAACGAAAGTGAACTGTTGTGTGTACGGTTTTTTCATGCGAAAAGGCATACGTGTTGCCCACATGTATGATAGACAACTTTATGAAAAGATCAAAGACAGTACCTAAGTTTCTTAGAAAGAGATTTTTTTTCAACTTGGTAAGCCCAATCATTTCCTTGAAAAAAGGTAGGAAAAAAGCAATTTTGACTTTTATGATGAGTGGGTAAATGAAAGATAGAAAAAGCAAATGGTTTCATGTAATGTGAAACATAGGTGGGATTCCACTGCATTGAAAAATGGCTGACTTCTATCCGGTGAAAGAAGAGAGCTCACCAGAGACGTTCTTGAGGTGCCCATCACCCCCTTTTTTTAAGGTTCTTTTGCCTGAGCCGTATGCGATGAAAGTTGCACGTACGGTTCTTTGACGACACAGCGATTTAAGTCGGAAAGACTCGTCGAGTCACATGTACACAGTAGGTCTTGATATTGATACTCGAGCATACTTTACAGCAGCCACAATGATTATTGCTGTACCAACCGGTATTAAGATCTTTAGCTGGATCGCAACTGCTTGGGGTGGGTCAATCCACTTACGTACCCCAATGTTATTCGCTATCGGCTTTATTTTCCTCTTCACAGTTGGAGGACTCACAGGTGTAATCCTTGCAAACGCTGGTATTGACATCGCTTTACACGATAAATATATATATCTCCATTCCAAAAGAGCTCATCGAAAAGCATCTTTTGAAGTTTGAAATACATAACACAATGTTTTGGAACACAAAATCTTACACACTCGCTTCTGCGGTGCGCTGCGAGACAAACAAAGCACTATGAACCTTACACATTTTTTTCTAGGATTGCTCGAAGGAAATGGGTCTATCCAAGTCAACCATTGGAAAAAAACAACCCTTCAATTTCGGATTGTGATTAAACTCAAATATACACAACACAATTATAATATGCTTATCAAACTGCGAGATCATTTAAAATGCATGAAGGTTCATGTACGACACAACGCAGTGTTGCTTATTGAAAATGACAAAAAAGCTTTGCACAAATTATGCATTCTTTTTGACAAACATCCATTTCTTACACAGCACAAAAGAAAACAATATGCTTTTTTTAAATATTGTCTTCAAAACACACCAACGTTTTCAGAGTATATGGGTTTGAAATCAGGAAATATACAATTTCCGTATACAATCAACCATATGGATGCTGAACAGATTGTAGCTTCTTCATATTATTCTGGTTGGGTTGCCGGATTCATTGAAGCTGAAGGATGTTTTTGTGTTCGAAAAAACACTACACAGTCGTTTTCAATTGGACAGAAAAATGATGCATCCATTGTTTTGAGTATAAAATATTTTTTTGGCTTTCAAAACAAGGTACAACATAAAAAACAAAATATGTATGTTCTTGAAGGTAGCCATCGTCATGTTCTTGGCAAATTAATTGAGTTTCTACAGAAGTATCCTTTGCTTGGTGAAAAACGTGTAAGTTTTGAGAAGTTTGTACAAAGATATAATATGCCAAAAAAGTAGGGTGGGTTCTTTTCATCTTACTGAGTGTTATTTCTCAAACCTCCAACCTCAAGGAATGGAGCGAAACCTCTTCTTCGAAGGAATACAACCTTCGGGGTGAGAGATGGTGTCGTGGAATAAACTTCGCTATATGCAAGAAACCCCTAAAGATGTGTCAGTTTCATACAGCTGAAAAGCCGTTTCTTCAAAGGAACTTCTTGAACCTTTTCCAAAGGAGCTCTCCAATGGCGCCCTTTGGGGTTCGAGGTTCGGGGACAGAGCCTATGGCGATCGCCTTTGGAGTAGAACTAGGAAACATTTTTTTCATTTTGGTGTCATTGTTTGAACGATTGTGAAGCATTTTCATACGGAAACAAATGGCAATCAAACATGAGAACATACATATAGTTTTTTCTGATGCGTGTGTTTTACGTGCAAGAAAAAGAACATGGGCAATTTGCAGGAAACCTTCGGGGCTCCTCAGAGACTACACGCGAAGCATGATTCAAAAGGGTTGAGCCTTTTTGACATGATGACATAGTCCAACTTTGGATGAAAGTTCAAAGGTTTTGACCTATTATGTAGTAGCACACTTCCATTATGTGCTTTCTATGGGTGCTGTGTTTGCATTGTTTGCTGGTTTTTACTATTGGATTGGAAAAATTTCAGGCTACCAATATCCAGAAACGCTGGGACAAATTCACTTCTGGCTATTTTTCATTGGTGTGAACCTTACTTTTTTCCCTATGCACTTTCTAGGATTAGCTGGTATGCCTCGTCGTATCCCAGATTATCCAGACGCATTTGCAGGATGGAACGTGCTTTGTAGTTATGGCTCGTACTTATCTATTTTAGCAAGTGTTTTCTTCTTTTATGTAGTATATGCAACTCTTACACAAGGAGAGAAGTGTGCGGATAATCCATGGCAATTTGATGACAACAAGAATGTTTCATCACTTGAGTGGACTATTACATCACCTCCGGCATACCACACATTTGAAGAGATTCCCGCAATCAAAGAAACTCATTTTCCCGCATTGCGTTAAAAAAACAATTAGTGCCCAACATGTTTGTGTTGGGACACATGTCACAAACAAAAACAATGTACAGAATCTAGTAGAATACATTGTTTAGGTACATTGCATTTTTGCTTCTCCACATCAAAGAGGTTTTTTGAGAAGAGAACTCATCACGGCCGTTCGCCCTCGAAGAGCTCTTTTGGAAACAGGTGCTCGCCACAAGTCCCTTTGAGGTTCAAGGTTTCTGGAAGAGCTCCTTTGGAGAAGATTCGAAATGAATTTGAGTAAAAAATGATCTTCTATTAGGTGGGCGAAGGAATGAAATAAGAGAAAGTTCCCTTTGGGTGGGTGCGGTGGTTCGGAGCATAGCGAGATGCAGCGGGGGAACGCGCGGAATAGAGCGACAGCGGAGAAGGGAGCGGAATAATAAAGTTTTGAATTGAAGAATGACTCTTCCTTTGGGTGGGTTGCCGGTGGCGACGATGTGGAATCACATGAAGCGGAGGAACGCGCGGAATGTGATGCAACAAGGAAGGGGAGGCGCTTTAGTTTATTTGTTTGTTTCACTAAAATACTTACATATACATAGCTAGTTATACATACATATATACTCGCTTATACATAAATACTTATACATACTTAATACACGTTAGTTATACATGCATATTTAATATTAAATACATAGTTATACATACACACTTAATACACATATACATAGTTATACTTAGATATACACATACCTAAATATACATATCCCCACTCCGAAGATTGTGTTCCTTCGAAGAAGGTGCTCCAAAGTATTTCACCATCTCAAACCCCAAACCTCGAAAAGCGTCTGTCTCCACTCCAAAGGAGCTCTTTGAGATGCAAAGGCACCTTTCAAGGTTTGAGGTCCAAGATGATTCCCGGCATTTTATTTCTGTTCGAAAAGCTTCTTTGATGTGGAATGGAGTGGATTTCGAAGAGCTCCTTTGGAGTGGAGAAAGAGGCCCCTGGAGACATTCAAAACAAGAGCCCTTCTTATGAAACACTTCTTCTCCATTCCAATACAAAGGCAGTTTTCAAGGTTTGAGAACATAGCTTTTCCACAAAACGTAGACTCCTCCTTTCCGCAAAAGTTTTGTTTTGCAACACCAATACCAATAGAGATAGATGTATGCAAAAACACACATTTTAACCACGATGAACCTTTTTGCTAAAAAACAAATGTGCGAGTAGAGGACAATTTCCGTAACCTCATAACATACTCACTTGCTTTCAACTGGCTTTTTCTCGAACCCCAAAGGGCGCCTGTCTCCAAAGAAGCTCTTCGAGGGCGAGTTCCTTTGGAGAATGCTATGTAGTTCCAAACAAAATAAATGTGTGTAATACAAACATATATATATATATGTAGACAGTGTATTCAATAGGGAAATATATTGATGTATTCAATACAAACACATATCTACTAATGTAATCTTTTATTAAAAAGTCTTGAAGAGTTTGTTTAACAACCTTCGGAGTGCTTCGCTTGCCTCGAGGCGCACCGCAGAAGCGAGTAACACAATTTTCCTCAAAGAGCTCTTTTGGAGTGGAGAAAGAATTTGAATTTGGGTCAACAATGAGCATCACAAAGGTATGGAAGGTTCCGCACTTTGAAGGTTGTGGTCCTTCGAAGAAGAGGCTTGTTCTTGCAGTGCTTTGCTTGTCTCGCTCTCCACTCCAAAGGAGCTCTTCGAGAAGAGAGCTCTTCGAGGCGCACCGCAGAAGCGAGTACGCTTCAAAGAGTTGATGTGGAGAATCGCCCTTTGGGATTCAAGGTTGGGACTTTTGAAAGGGGGTTTTTGTGCTCTTTTATATTTATTGATCTGTTCATTATATGGCATATATTTCTTTGGAAACATGTGCAGTATAATGCTTTCTTGCCTGTATCCAACTCATGTTGTTGTCGTGGCAACATCTGGACGATACACCGAGGGAGCGTGGTGGAGTTTCCTTGCAGAGTGCTCGGTGGACATGCAGGAAAACACACGTATATATTTTCGCTACATTCAGAAGGTGATGCTAACGCATGAAATCAGCAGCCTAAAGACTACGGCCGCAAGGCTAAAATTTAAAGGAATTGACGGGGGCTTACACAAACGGTGGAGCATGTGGTTTAATTCGAAGCAACGCGCAGAACCTTACCAAGTCTTGCAATTTTTTATCAGCTATCGGTTATTCGATATGTATGTAAAAAACAGGCGCTGCATGGCTGTCGTCAGCTCGTGGCGTGAGCTGTTGGGTTAAGTCCTAGAACGAGCGCAACCCTCTTTTGGAGTGCATTTTCTTGATAGAATGTCTTCAGACACTGCCAGTGACATACGGGAGGAAGGAGAGGATGACGTCAAGTCCGCATGGCCCTTATGATTTGGGCTACACACGTGCTACAATGGCGAGAGCAAAAGGAAGCAATATGGCGACATGGAGCAAATCCCCAACACTCGTCTCAGTTCGGATTGTTCTCTGCAACTCGAGAACATGAAGGTGGAATCGTTAGTAATCGTAGATCAGCATGCTACGGTGAATTTGTATCTAAGCCTTGTACACACCGCCCGTCACATAATGGGAGCGGGACTTGCACAAAGAGTGGCATGTGTTCTGTATACAATCAAGCATATGTAAAATACATACATGTGTTGAATCAGAATACACTCAACATATATGGCAACGTATAGTTGAGTGAGGGAAGATAGGGGTTGGTGCATTGATGCATGCTATTTTACTGTAGGTACTGTGACTGATATGAAGTCGTAACAAGGTAGCCGTAGGGGAACCTGCGGCTGGAATGACTCCTTTTTTGTACATTTTTTGTCTCTCCCCTCAAAACCCCGAAAAGCGTCATTGGCGAGTTGTTTTGGAGTGGATGAGAGAGTCCTTTCTTCGAAGAAACCCAACCTTCGGAGTGTTTGAAAAATACTAATTAAAACATAACATATGAGTTTGATCCTGGCTCAGAATGAACGCTTGCGATAGGCTTAATACATGCAAGTCGAACGTTTGTTTTTTGCAAACGTGGCGAACGGGTGCGTAACATGTGGGAATCTACCCGCGCGTGAAGGGAAATCTTTCATCTCACATTGTTCATGAAGTATTTTGCAGACTGGTTTCTGTGGAGTGAAGTGTTCAATGTAAATGACCAGTGTGTCGTGCGTGGATGTGCCTGCACAAGATTAGATAGTTGGAATGGGAAGGCCATACCAAGTCGAGGATCTTTAGTTGATCTTAGCGGATGATCAGCCACACTGGGACTGAGACACGGCCCAGGCTCCCATGGGAGACAGCAGTAGGGAATATTGGACAATGCACGCAAGTGTGATCCAGCTATATCGCGTGAGTGAAGAAGGGAATATTGCTTGTAAAACTCTTTCAGCAAGTACATGCCTTGTGCATGGAGCCATAGTGACATCTCTTGCAGAAGAAGCCCCGGCAAATCTCTGTGCCAGCAGCCGCGGTAATACAGAAGGGGCGAGTGTTATTCGGAATAATTGGGCGTAAATGGCGTGTAGGTAGTACTTTGTTGTTTTTGGTCAAAGCCCAGCCGGTGTGGTTGGTATGGCTTCTTTTACAGAAGTACTGGAGTCTGAGAGAGGAAAGGAGAATTTCTAGTGTAGAAGTTAAATTCTTAGATATTAGAAGGAATACCTAGTGCGAAGGCACATTTCTGGATCATGACTGACACTGAGGCGCGAAGGCGTGGGGAGCGAAGCTGATTAGACACCGGTGTAGTCCACGCAGTCAACGATGCTGTATTCCCTTTTGGGAAGTGAAAAAACGAAATGCTTGTACACTCATGCACATGATGTGCAAGCAAAAACAAACCTGTTTCCAAAGGAGCTCCTTTGGAGTGGAGACAGGCGGCCTTTGGGGTTCAAGATAAAAGCACAGTGGAAACCGTGCATTTTACACTCGCTTCTGCGGTGCGCCTCGAAGAGCTCCTTTGGAGAGCGAGACAAGCGGAGCACTCCGAAGATTGCGTCTCTCTCGAAGAGCTCTCTTCTCGAAGAGCTCCTTTGGAGAATGGCGCTCTTTGAGGTTGGAGACCTTCGAAGAAAGGACTACACAAAAAAAACAAACACAACCATGATGAATTTTATAACAAAACATTGGCGTGCTCTTTTTATTAGTTGTTGCGTGATTTTTAGCTCAGCTGTTTTTTATTTCTTCTTTGAAATGCCTTTAGAAAAAGTTGTTTTTCGTATGTTTTTATTAGTTGTGATACTTGCTGTCTTGTACAACTACCACCGTATTCCATGGCTCGCACAAAGAGTCGATGACTATGCGGAAGCCAAAAGAGTGGAAAAACATCATTGGGCACATGACAAAGACCTTCAACTCATTAAAAAAGTACGTTATGTGCTTTGGTTGATGTGCTTTGTATTGTTAGGTATCGGTCTTTACAAACTAGAGACAACAGATCCAGAGTATATTTATGAATGTATGCTTGCTGGTATGAAAGCACATGAATTCTATTCAGAGGCATATCTGTACATTAAATTGGCATATGCTGTTTTTATCCTGGATGCTACTCTGTTTCTTGTTTGTAACATTCACATCGCCGCATGTCGAAATCCTGTTACACCGCATTGGGTATACAAAGTATGTTTAGATTGTGCCCGTTTTGGAATGGCTGCGGGTGCTCTCTATACTATTAGTCAAATAACAGCGGATCAAATGCCACACTCACAAGTAACCGATGTTGCGAATGTGTATAATTCGGTAAGTCCCACAGGCCGTGGGTACGGGTACGACACAATTAGTGCAAAAGAACTTGACCGAGAGTTACAAAGTCTTAAAAGCTACAACTCGTGGGATCATGTAAAGACTACACCGGGCTGTGTCTATAATTATAAAGAGATTGATCATGAGTCTATGCAAAAATGGGCTGTGGAAAACCGCACGGAAGTAAGAAGCCAAATAAGTCTTGTAAACCGTCAAAGACACAATCTCTCTTAAACTTGTCTTGCTTTAGTCAATAGCATCCGCTTCTCAATGAAGCACATTCAAAAAACACTCCGAAGGTTGCGCTCCTTCGGAGAAGGTGCTTTCAATTTATGAAACATTTAAAAAGGAAGTCTCCACGTGTTTCAACCTCTCAGAGCAAAAAGATGTTGAGAACAAAGTGGATTCAGAAAACACACACATGTTTCTCTTCTACCACGCAAACACCTATTTTGCAGAAAAAAAGATTCATATATGTTTTTCCAAAAGGTCTTTACCAAACTCGTGTCTAACCCGTTGTTCTTGGTGGTTTTCTTCCTCCGCATGATGTACCACTTGTATCATCATAACTTTGTGGAGATCGTTTATAGTTTTATTGTTATTATGTCGTTTTTCATGGTGACAACATTTTTAGGTGAGTGGCTGATGCAGGTCAAATGGATAAAACAACACTACGAGACCTTTCAGTCTGATGATCAACATCTAAAAACATATTGGCAAAAAAACTTAAAATCAGTTACCTGGTTTTTTCGTTTCGCCTACTTAGTGTTCGCAATTGTTTTATTCTTTCACGTAGCCGATTTTTTGGGAGGCTATGCACTTTCCAATGGAATGTTAGAAGCAATCGAGCCAGAACACGTTGGGACGAGTTTTGCCGGAGTTGGGTTTGGCCTTGGAGGGTTTCTTAGTACAGCCATGGCCGAGCTGGTTGTGCAAACAAGTGTAGCGTATATGTTACCTGCAGTTGAAGCGCCGCTCATGCAGACTTGTCGATATTGCGTAGACAAGTTTGGAAAGGTCACCATAGTATGTTTTGGTGGGGCGTACATGCTGAATGATGTACCGTTGTTACAAAACACTGTTCCTGTGGACGCGGCACGTATGCTATTGGGAAAACCTCTATTAGAGTCATCAACCGGCCACATTATTTACACAAATTTGCGACCTTTAATTGAAAGTGGCGAAGTTGACATCAATCTTTTCACAGATCAAAAAACAGGTCGCTTAAGTGATGATTTGATGGTTCACCACTGTAAAACAACATACAAAGGAGTCATCAGTAAAAGATGTGCACCGTGGTTCGTGACAACCTACGCCTCACCAGAAAATGTTGTTTATACTGGTATCAAAAATCTAAGTTTAGATACTGTAAACGGGGTTTCATCTTGGGTTCGAAAGACATTTAGTTGGGGGAAAAAGTAAACACAGAATTTTCCTCTTCACCTTTTTTGGTGTACTGGCTTCCATTTCCACACCATTCCAAAGGACAAGCTCTCTTCTCGAGGAGTTCCTTTGGAGTGGCTATGGGCGATGCTCATGTCGGCCAAATAGCTCAGTTGGTTAGAGCACAGGATTCATAATCCTGCGGTCGATGGTTCAAGTCCATCTTTGGCCAGAAAAGACAAAAGAAGGTGTTTTGTGGATGCCTTGGCTCCAAACCACATATGGGCGCTTAACTATGCGAAACGTTGTATCTGAGAAACCTTTCTGAAAGGTGCAAAATTCCCAGCGTGGAAAACCACAATATGAATTACACGTAGTGAACTGAAACATCTCAGTAGCTACAGGAAAATAAATCAACCGAGATGCCGTAAGTATTGGCGAAAGAAAGCGGCAATGGCATCATAAAAAACAGCACATTAAAAGCTTTTGGAAAATTGCACCAAAGAAGGTGAGAGTCCTGTATAATGCATGTTTTTTTTATGAATAAGTAGAACGTTCACTGTTTGAACACAGGAGAACCACCTTCTAAGCCAAAACTATGGTTTGGAGATCAATAGTGCACAAGTACTGTGAAGGAAAGGTGAAAAGAACCCGCATACCGGGAGTGAAAAGACCTGAACCAAAACACTCACAATCAATCGAAGCCTTTGAATCAAGGTGCCGGTGTACCTTTTGCATAATGGGTCAGCGACTAAATGAAACAAGCAAGCTTAAGCACTGATGTGGAAGCAAAGCAAAAGCAAGTAACCAATATGCATCTATATGTTTGGTTCATTTGACCCGAAACTAAGTGATCTTGCCTTGACCAGGTTGAAGAAAGCGTAATGTCTTTTGGAGGACCGAACCGACGTCTGTAGCAATAGACGCGGATGAGTTGAGGCAAGGGGTGAAAGGCCAATCAAACTTAGACATAGCTGGTTCTTCGCGAAATGTATTGAGGTACAGCGTATAGTAAAACACAATGGGGGTAGAGCACTTATTGAGCTATGGGGGCCCAAAGCCTTACTGCTCTCAGGAAAACTCCGAATACCATACTGTGTTGTTCTGTGCAGACAGACTTTCAGTGCTAAGGTTGAAAGTCGAAAGGGAAACAGCCCAGCCTGGCCGCTAAGGTCCCTAAGCTTTCTGTGAGTGGGAAAAGAAGTGAGACAACGTTGACAACTAGGAGGTTGGCTTGGAAGCAGCCATTCTATCATGAAAGCGTAATAGCTCACTAGTCGAGTTGTTTTGCGCTGAAAATGTATCGGGGCTGAACAGAAACACCGACGCGCCAGTTTTTCAAATGACACAAGCTTGTTTGGAAAAAGTAGCGAAGCGTTTTGTATGCCTTTGAAACAGTCTCGAAAGAGAACATGTGGAGGTTTCAAAAGTGAGTATGCTGGCATGAGTAACGATTAATCACGTAAATGCGTGATCGCCGTATGTTCAAGGGTTTCTACGTTCTGGTAACCAGCGTAGAGTTATGTTCGGTCCCTAAGTGAGCACATCAACATGTGACACGATGGAGGCATGCATGATGGACGACACATTTTGAAACCAGCAGCAAACTGGATAGAACAGTGTTTCAAGTGTGTCCAGGAAAAGCCATGCACAACACACCGTACCCTAAACCGACACAGGTGAACGAGTCGAATAGACTCAGGCGTTGAGACAACCACATTGAAGGAACTCGGCAAACTATTCCCGTACCTTAGGAAGAAGGGAAACCGATTTGGTGACACAAAAATGGGGGTGACGACTTTTTACTAAAAAATTAGGACTCTGCGAAATGGCAACATGCTGTATAGGGTCTGACGTCTGCCCGGTGCTAGAAGTCTAAAAGGCGCATTGCAAGATGCAAATGGAAAGCCTAGTAAACGGCGGTTGTAACTATAACAATCATAAAGTAGCGAAATTCATT
>Ga0209771_1000653_pt1 | contig 22944 bp, 39 predicted proteins | sample SaaInl59LU_5_DNA_FD_184639 | JGI IMG/M metagenome (GOLD analysis project Ga0209771, IMG submission 184639) | Marine microbial communities from expanding oxygen minimum zones in the Saanich Inlet - ESP_59LU_5_DNA (SPAdes) (version 2) | ecosystem: Environmental > Aquatic > Marine > Intertidal zone... | reverse complement strand
AATAATTATAACATTCTCTCCCAATGTTGTTAGTGAGCCTACCGTAACTGGTGGGCTTTTTTTTGCTTAAAATTTAAGCTAGAATAGTGACTCCTAACTTGCATACTGGAGTATCTATGCAATCATGCCCACATTGTAACGGGGTTAAACTCAGAAATGTAAAAGTACGCAGGTCTAAGCAACAGTTTCAATGCCTATCATGCGCTAAGTATTTTTCAGTACCATTAGAAGCAAGCGCACCCACCCCAGACGGTTATCTAGTCAAAGGTCAATCTAAACTCTATGATGCAGATGGTAAGGTTAAACTTACGTGGGAAAAGACCGACCGCAACAAAGAGCAACAATTTGAGGCAATGAAGCAAGCTATTACAGAACTTGCTAAATCAATTACGCCTATTGATGAGATACCAGAACCAGTATATCAACCTAGTGACTACGCTAATATTATTCCTATAGGTGATCCACACGTAGGGATGTACTCAGCATTTAATGAAGTGGGCGAGCAATACACGTTAGAGAAAGCTAAGAACCTATTCACTAGAGCCATGACTAAAGCTATGGATAAATGCCAGCCATGCGATAACTGCTACATCATTAACGTAGGTGACTTTTTCCATTCTGACCTATCATCTAACCGTACATCTAGGAGCGGTCACGCACTAGACGTTGACGGTCGCTGGAATGAGATAGTAAAGGTCGGAGTTCACATAGTTAAGACGTGGGTTATATTAGCCCTTAAAAAGCACAAAACTGTACATATTGTGAATGCCATAGGCAATCATGACGATCATTCGAGTCAGTGGCTTAATATTGCTATTGATGCGTTATTCAGCTCAAATAAGCGCGTTATTGTGCATGACAACGCTAGTCAGTTTCAGTACTTCACATTCGGTAAAAACCTATTCGGGGTGACACATGGAGACACAGCAAAAATGGCAGACCTCGGTGGTATCATGGCTACAGATGTGCCTGATTTATGGGGCGGTTCTGTTCATCGTTATTTCTACACTGGTCATGTACATCATGATCAGGTTAAAGAGTTTCGTGGCTACAAAGCTGAGTCATTTCGTACTCTAGCTGGTAAAGACGCATGGCATCACGCAAGCGGTTACAGGTCAGATAGAGACATTAAAGTCATAGTTTTACACAAGGATCATGGTGAAGTAGAGAGATTTACTTTCAATATTTCACAATTTAATTAACTTTTTTGTTTACATTACTTATCCTTTTAGTTAATATTCATATTGACAACTAAGAGGAGAATGTCATGAAACAATCAGAAACAATTATAGAGCTATCTAAGGCGATGGCTAAAGCACAGGCTGAGATGGGTGGTGCAGTTAAAGACTCTAACAACCCATTTTTCAAGTCTAGCTATGCTGACCTTACATCTGTAATCAAGGCAATTAAAGAGCCGTTTGCTAACAACGGTCTATCCTTTGTTCAATTCCCTATCAGCGCACCAGACCACATCGGTATAACTACTAGACTTATGCACGAGTCTGGCGAGTGGCTAGAGAGTGAATGCTTTCTACCATTAACCAAAGCAGACCCCCAGTCCTGCGGTAGCATTTTGACGTACTGTCGTAGGTACGCTTTATCAGCCATGTGTGGAATTCCTGCGGTGGATGACGATTGTGAAATGGCTATGGTGCGTGGTAAGTCTTATATTAGTGACCGTCAATATGATGAGCTTGCTGATTTAATCGAGCAGTCTAAAGCTGATAAGACTAAGTTCTACAAAGCGTTTGCTATTGAGTCGTTAAGTGATTTAGAAGTAGGTCACTTCACTAAAGCTAAGTCAATGCTAAAGCGTAAGATTGAACAAGCTAAAGAACAGGATAAAGACAATGGTTAATACTAAATCAAAAGCAAAAGCTATCAATGAGTTCTGTAAATGGTGCATATATGATGCTGAGGATCGTGGCACATGGAGAGAACAAGTTCAAAACTGTAACTCTAAAGAGTGTCCACTATTCAACTTTAGACCGTTAACCGTTGGGGCTAAACGTGAAGATTATATATATTTAGGTGATCCTGATGGAAATAATTAATGTTGAGCAAGGTACAGAAGAATGGCTCAGAGCGCGTCTAGGAGTGCCTACAGCGTCATGCTATGCCAAACTAATAACAACACAAGGCAAGCGAAGCGCACAGGCTGAGAGTTACATTAACGAGCTTATAGGACAGCGTATTACTGGTGAGATACCAGAGACATTTAAAAGTGAAGCTATGGAGCGTGGTAACGAGCTAGAGCCACAAGCCAGAGCATACTATGAGCTGATGACTGATAACGATGTTGAGGAAGTAGGATTAATCCTTAACGATATTGGTGCTGGATGTAGTCCTGATGGGCTAATAGGCGAACATGGTGGCTTAGAGATAAAATGCCCTAAGTTATCCACACACATCGGTTATTTGCGCAATGGTAAGCTACCTACAGCGTATATACAGCAAGTGCAGGGGTGTATGTATATTACTGGGCGTAAGTGGTGGGATTTTATGAGCTTTCACCCTGACACTGAGAGCTTAATAATACGCATTGAACGCAACGAGACTTTTATCAGTGCGCTAGATGCAATACTTAAAGAAACAATCAATACAATTAACTTAGAATCAGAAAACTGGAGAAAGAAATGAGCCAATACGATAACACAAATACAGGCGCACTATTTATTAACGACCGTAGACAGACTGAGAACCAGCCTAATGCTAAAGGTTCTGTAGATATTGATGGTGTTGAATACTGGGTGAGTGCATGGACTAAGACAAGTAAGAGCGGTCAAAAGTTTCAGTCATTAGCGTTTACTCGTAAAGAGCAACAACAAGCACCAGCACGACCAGCACCAACTACACCAGCTTTTAACCCTGATGTAATTGACGACGATCTACCATTTTAATCTAGGGGGCTATATGCCCCTTTTTACTGGAGTACATTATGAACATTGGAAAATCATTAAGGCGATTACAGAGAGAGTTACGCATAAGTAACAGAGAACTAGCAGATCATTTAGACGTTAAAGAGCCACAGATAAGCAAGTGGCGTAACAGCGAGGACATGAAAGCTAGTACAGTGGTATCTATCGCTAACTACATGGGAGTATCAGTCCTTGAACTTCTACAAGATCAATAGCAGAGATAAGGTTAAACAGGTATTAGATTACCTAGCTAAAAACCTTATTGAGAACTGGGATTTTACCAACCCAGTACAGATAGAATATAAGCCTTATAGTAATAAGCTAACTAAAAGTCAACGCTCACTAATGCACATCTGGTTTAGAGATATCGCATCTGAGTATAAAAGACGTGGTTTCACCTATGAGAATGAGCATGGTGAACAGGTTTACATGACTGAGAAGTGTGTAAAGCTAATGCTTAAACATAAGTTCTTAGGTGTTAGAGATATTCGACAGGGTAAGCTAATTATTAAAGATCAGCTAGTTAGCACTGAGGATCTGAGTGTAGGTGAAGAAAGTCATTTTCTTGATGAGATTTATAGCTGGGCTTATGATCATGGGGTACAATTAAAGATACCTGAGCATAGTGATTACATGAAATATAAGAGGTCACAAAATGGCTATTAAACGTAGTACAGCAGATAAGTATTTTAGTGATTGTGTTAGAGAAGCACATGACTATACTTGTGAAAATTGCGGTAAGAATAACAGGCATAACCCTCAAGCATGTCACCTTAGTCACTTCTACGGTAGGCGTGGACGTTCTACCAGATGGTATAAAGATAATGCTACTTGCTTATGTGCTGGTTGTCATAACTATTTTGGTGAGCATCCTTATGAACATACGGAATTTATCAAACAGAAATTAGGTGAGAGTACTTTTGACGCGTTAACCATACGAGCTAATACGCCTATAAAAGTTAACAAGGCAATGGAGAAGATGATAGCGGATCATTATCGTCAACAACTTAAAGCGGTAAAGGATTCCAGAATTACTGATTGTGATGGGTTTATAGATTACGAGGGCTTTGTATGAAATATCAACTTATTAGATGCACCTTAGAACAAGGTGATTATAACGAGACTCTAGTCATGTCTTACAAGGACGCTAAAGAAGCTATGCGAGACAAGATGCAAGAGGAAAAAGATGAACTAGATCCATTGTCATGGTGGACTGTAGAACTGGAAGAAGAATGAAGATTAAGAAAATACACAGCCAAGCCAAAACCCCTACGCGTGGATCATACGACAGCGCAGGGCATGACCTATACTCAGTAGAGCACGCTATCATACCACCACATAGGTCAGCCAAGTTAGGCACTGGATTATGTATGGAAATGGAAAAGGGTACAGTAGGTTTAATCTGGGAACGATCAAAGCTGGCTAGTAAGTTTGGTCTACAAGTTATGGGTGGCGTAGTAGATTGTGACTATCGTGGAGAGGTCATGATATCGCTATACAATAACTCAGATACACCTTACGAGGTTAAAGTAGGTGATCGTATGGCTCAGATTATATTTCAGCAGTACATAGATTATGACTTTGAAGATGTGGAGCAACTAAACGACACACCTAGAGGAACTAACGGTATTAACTCAACTGAGAACAGACTATGACAGATTACCGCAGAGATGAGCCAATTAAGCCTATCACCCATAAGTACCTTAAACCTATCAAGGGTAAAGTAGTACCAGAAGATGATAACATGCTATTCGTTGACGTTTACGATGTGCTGAAAGCATTTGATGTAGTATGCCCAGCCATGCAACACGCAATTAAGAAAATGCTATGTAGTGGACAGCGTGGAGTCAAAGACAGTATTCGTGATAAGCGTGAAGCTATCGACAGCATCAATAGAAGTATTGAGCTAGAATAAGAAAAGCCCACCTATCACAGTGGGCTATCATCTATTTCATCGTGAGCTACCAACCCAGTTAGCTAGTCCTTGCATGTAAACCGCCAACCGTTACGACAAAGCAAGTATACCTATCTATACCAAATCATCAACCGTCAGACATAAAAAAAGCCCAATTAAGGGCTTTCTCTATTAACACTTTACAACACAGGGCAAGCGTGCAATAATTAATTCGTTAGCTGGATTGCCGTCCAGTATAACTATAGTCCGAATCGTGATAAGTCATACCTTGCTAACCAGTTTAGTATACCGACATACCCGAAAAATTCAAGTCTATAGTTATATTACGCATTCCACTATCCTAGTCTAGCCTAGCTAAATTGTGGTGTCTGATTGTGCATCCGCTACTAAAGCAATTACCCGAAATGGTCGGACAGAATAGCCATTAAACCCTTATACAAACCTTTTTACTCGTAGCAGAGGATAAACAAGCTGGCTAAGTGTACAGTCTTAAGACGGATTAAACAGCGTTAGTGGTGAATAGTAGTTTTTACTATGTAGAGAATACACAATCTTAGGTTTATGCCCCATTCAATCCAACCTAAACAAAGTGTGCTGATACCGTACATACAGTCGACCAGTTAAAAGAATTGTCTAGATAACACTGATTAATGGCAAATGGATAGCCAGATTCTTATAACATTAATTAACTAGAGCCATGTGGTCTATTCACCCCATGTCTAAATGATTACTATTGTCTGGAGAAAGTGAAATGATATTTACTAATGAATTTATAGAGCTAGGCAGGACTGAAAGCAAAGGTTTTACTAAGGCTCAAATGTACATTGTAGCTAACCTACTAGGTGAGACTATCACCAGTGAATACATCTACCCTAAAAACTGGAAAGAACGCTTAACAGGTTTAGAAGTTAGTGATGTCTGGGTGACTAGGTTTATTAAGGCTAAAGAGTACACAGCCAAACACATTATGAGAATGGGTGTAGAGCGTTGCACTGGCATTCCAAAAGAACAAGCAGAGCTAATATGCAATGACCAGAGAATGCTATCAGAGAAAGCTAAACGCAAAGCAGATAAGAGGATCAAGAAGAAAGCCCTAAAGATTGCAAGAAAACGAGCAGAGAAGTTAAGCACCTAAATCCCATTACCCATGGCTATCGGGATAAATTAATAAAAAAGTTAAATAAATACTTTACATTAACGAAATACCGTTATATGATGTAATCACACTAACAAAGGGGTTACAAAAAATGAATACACGTACTGAATTATTAAACGCTTTAAATAATGACTTAATGGCTTGTGGTGGTATGAGTCCAGATCAAATAATTGAGAAAGCTGATGCTATGTTCCATGACTATTATTGTGTTGATATTGACCATGATAAGCAAACATCTGATCACTACAAAAGATTTGTAGGTGTAATAATGGTTGAAAATTTAATGTGCGCTTAGTCGCACTTTTGGGAGAATGGAAATGATTATATTACAACGTAACAATATCGAGATACTAAAAGACGTGGATGTATACGGCATTGATGTATACACAGTACGTGAGATTAACGGTGATGATTGCTTTATCGATGAGTTCTACACGTTAGATGACGCTATTGATTTTATCGCAGTAATGCCTAATGGGTTTGACTTACGAGCTGAAAAGCTAAAGGCTAAAAGTGATAACCCTGCATTCCTAGAGGTTGGATTAATAATGCTAATAGGTTGCGCGTCAGGCATGTTATTTATCAACTGGTTGGGCTTGTTATGACAGCGCAAGAAAGGTTACAGTTCATATTGTCAGATCGTAGTATGAACATAAGAACAATGTCTAGCCTATCAGGGCTACCTTACACGACAGTCTACGATTACATTAAGAACGGTAACGAGCCTAGCTACAAGAATTTTAATAAGATAGTAGAGGCAACTGGTTACACCATACAAATTAACGACACTGGAGAGAGTGATGAAAATTGAGATAAGCACAGAGGAACTGGTAGCAAATGTAAGCGCACATGATGTACTTAACTACATGGACGAATACGAGCTATCTACATTAGTAAGAGATTACTTGAATAAGAATTTGCTTGAAGCCAGCCAACAGCAAGGCGTACAGGGTTTAGTAAATTTACTCATTAATCATGCTGATGAGATTAAAACTACATGTCCACAAGATGACATTAACGCACTAATAGAAGCACTGGGAGAATAACATGACAATTACTAGAAAACGCTGGACTGATGAAGAAGTATCTAAGCTGGTTTATATGAATGGCAAAGGTTACTCAAAAGACTTGATTGCACACGAGTTAGGTAGAACTAAAATAGCCGTATCAGTTAAGCTATCAAACCTTAAAAAGACAGCGGTTAACTATGATTCAGAGGAAGTACAGAAAGGTGATTTAATATTGCCAGCAGTATGTATTGCTTTAATGATCGTCTTAGCAGTAGTGAGCGCATTATGATTCATGAAACCATTACACTAGAATGTGAAGCCTTTGGATATTTAGATTTAGACGTATCATACGAGGAAGTTACAGAGGATAACAGCTTTGATCACGAGTTCGGTACTGAGGTTAGAGTAGATCAATACGCTGTAATCTATCAGGTCAAGTTTAACGGTCAGCCTATCCGATTAACTAAGGTTCAGCACAAAGAGCTAGAGGACTTTATCACAGAGAACTTGGTGACAGCATGAATACCAGATACGTATTTAATAAGGTAATAGGTCACATGCAAGTCAAGGAGCTGTCTAAAATAACTGGCTATCATGAGAACACGTTGCACCAGTGGAAAAGTGGCAAGTCAGAGACTAGCATTATGTGCCTGAATGACATTGTAGAGGCATGTGGTTATAAGATAACGATTGAGAGAAAGAATGGATAATCATTATAAATTTAGAAAGGGCAGGATAAGCCTAGAGCGAGTAGTTAATGCTATGGATGGTATCAATATGATAGATTCGGTAAGGCGTGGGATTATCGAGTATTTCGTAGAGGGTAAGACAGTTAAGGAGACTAAGGTTAATTCATCCCTACTAATGCCATATCTTAGAGAGGTTAATACTAACATCACCATAGATAACCTATACGTTAGAAAGTTCTTATATACAGATGAATTCAGTCCAAGAGGTAAAGAAAATGACAGTAATAGATCACTTTTTACAAGTTAAGCACAAAGAGTTAAAAGAAGAACTAAAGCAAGCCAAGATCACAATGGAGCTATGCTATGCAATGCTCATGGGATCGGTACTACTTAATGTGGTTTTAGTGTGGAGATTATTCAGTGGCTGATAATTATCTACCTAAGTTTTTCACACCTAGCAGAACTAAACACAAGCGCAAGATTACACCAAAACAAGAAAAACAAGCAGAAGCTAGGCGTAAGATTGAACTACTAAGATATGAGCAAGAGTTGAAGAAACTTGAGGACTATTAAATCATTGGGAGAGAATGATGCAATTAAGACCACATCAAGAACGTGCTATAAGCATGTTAAGACAATCAATAGCCAAAGGATACAAAAGACCAATATTAGGGGCGTGTTGCTCATTCGGTAAGACTATTACAGCACTTTACATCCTGACGGAAGCCAGCAAAAAGGGTAAGAAGTGCATATTCTTTTGCGACCGAGTAAAGCTGGTACAGCAAGCTATAAACGCATTTAGAAGTAATGGTATTGAGGTAGGCGTGATAATGAGTGATCACGAGCTGAGAAACCCAAACGCTATGATCCAGATAGCTAGTATTCAATCAGTAGCTAGGATGCGTAGAAAGCCAGAATTTGACCTAGCAATAGTGGATGAGTGTCATACTCACTATAAAACAACACAGGAATTAATGGATCGCTACAGTAACGTACCGTTCATCGGTTTGTCAGCAACACCCTATAGCAAAGGTCTAGGCAAGGCATACAATGATCTGGTCGTACCAGTTACTACTAGGCAATTATTGGATCAGGGCTATCTATGCCCAGTTAAGTATTACGGTGGAGCTACAGCTAACGTATCAGGATTAAAGACCAAGCGATTACCCACAGGTGCTAAGGACTATGATCCAAAAGAGTTAGAACGTGCCATAGATGAGGAAAGTGAGTATCTTACTGGTGATATAATTTTAAACTACACCAAGTTAGCCTATAACAGACCAGCCATAGCATTTAGTCCTAGCGTGAAGCATAGTAAGTATCTGGTTGACCAGTTTAATAAGGCTGGTATCTCAGCAGTACACATAGACGGATACATGAAAGAGAATGAGAGACAGGATATTTATAAAGGTCATGAGAGAGGTGACTTTAAGATCCTTAGTTGCTCAATGTTATTAGGCACTGGGTACGATGCACCCCATATTTCATGCTTAATTGACTGCTATCCAAGCCAAAGTAAAATACAATTCGTACAGCGAGCAGGGCGTATAATGCGCTTACATGAGAGCAAGACAGACGCAATCTACTTAGATCATGCTGGTAACATAGCTAGGCATGGATTCCCAGAGGACATAGTGCCTGACTCATTAGATGATGGTGAGAAACCATATAACGAGAACAATCAGATCAAGGAAAAAAAAGAGTCAAAGGCTAAAGATTGCCCTCAGTGTTTTGGTATCATGGTTGGCATACGTTGCGCTTGTGGGTATGAGATACCTATCATGGAGCAGATAAAGACCACAGAAGAAGAACTAACATTATTGAAGAAACCTAGTGATTACCAAGATGATCATAAGGGCGTATTCTTAGGTGGGTTAGAATTGTATGCACAGGAGAAAGGATTTAAAGCAGGATGGGTAGCACACAGCTATAAAAAGAAATTCGGGGAATATCCACAGGTTACACCAGCCAAGGTAAAAGAGATCCACCAGACAGTAAAAGGGTTTATAAAGCACTTGGAAATAAGACAAGCAAAGGGCAGACAGTATGCTAGATAACATATTGAATTCATTAGATAAAGTCAGAAAAGTAAAAGGTAGGTCATATACCGCATTATGCCCAGTGCATAAAGACACCAAGCCCAGTATGACTATCACAGAGACTAATAAGGGTGATGTGTTAATACATTGCTTTTCATGCGGTGCAAAAGGCACAGATGTAGTTAGAGCATTAGGGCTACCAGTAAGTGAGTTGTTTATTGATGAGCTAAAGGTAGATAAGTCTAGACCATATTATCCTAAAGAACAGATGACCAAGGATAAGCACGTTATAGAGATATACAACAACACACCAGAAGATGAACTCAGCTACTTTGATAAGAAGCTATACATACAATGCAAGGCTAGGTTTGAGAACTTTAACCAAAAGATGCAGGACTGGATAGGTGATGATATACTATAACGACCTAACATGAGGGCTAACATGGTATGAAGAAAGGCAGACAAGGCGAGGGCGGTGGTCAACCCCTAATAGTCTTAACAGAAAAACAGCTTATTGAGGTAGAGGCTTTATCATCCGTATTATCACAAGATATGATAGCGGATTATTTAGGTATATGCAGAACTACGTTTTACAATATCAGAAAGCGTCAACCAGAAGTAGATGAACGCTATAAAAAAGGTAGGGCTAATATTGGGTTTAGTGTGGGTAATGGACTCATACAGAAAGCCATACAGGGCGATACTACAGCGTCAATATTCTATCTTAAAACTCAATTAGGGTGGAGAGAGCAAGAACCCGAAGATAAAGAGTTACCACCTATACAAGTATATTTGAATGATACTAACTAAGCCCCAGACACAGATCTATACATCTGATTCTAGGTTTATATCGGTGGTAGCTGGTAGACGGTTTGGCAAGACGTATCTATCTACAATCATATTACTCAGAAAGGCACTATCAGGTAAAAATAAGAATTGCTGGTATATTGCCCCCACCTATAAGAGTGCCAAAGAGATAGCATGGGATATGTTAATAGAGACTATCCCTAACGAGTATATCAAGAAGAAGAACGAAACCAGCCTTACTATTAAGCTCAAGAATGGTAGTGTCATAAGCCTTAAAGGTGCAGAGAAACCTGATAACTTACGTGGACGCTCATTAGACCTAGCGGTACTGGATGAGTTTGCTGATATGAAAGCCGAGACATGGAGTGAGGTTATTCGACCTAGTTTATCTGATAGACAGGGTGATGCTGTATTCATTGGTACGCCTAAAGGACGTAACCACTTCTATGACTTGTGGACTAAAGGCACTGACAAACACGATAACTGGCAATCATTCCAATATACAACCCTAGACGGTGGTAACGTACCAGCCCATGAGATAGAGTCAGCTAAGAATGACCTAGACTCAAGGACGTTTGAACAAGAGTATCTAGCCAGCTTTGTTAACTACGCTGGTATCATATATTACAACTTTGATAGAGAAGAAACAGTACAGCCTTACACTGGTGCAGATAACCAGTTACATATAGGCATGGACTTCAACTTAGATCCTATGAGTGCATGTGTTGCGGTGCGTAAAGGTAGGACACTACATTTTATAGATGAGATTGTGATATACTCGTCAAATACAGATGAGATGGTATCAGAGATAAACGCTAGATACCCAGATAAGCAGATAACGATATACCCAGATCCAGCTAGTAGGCAACGTAAGACTAGCGCAGGTGGTAGAACTGACTTATCAATATTACAGAACGCTGGTTATACTGTTAACGTAAAGAACAGACACCCAGCAGTACGAGACAGAATTAATGCGGTCAACTCACGCCTATTAAGTGGTGACGGTGAGCGTAGAATATTTATAGATCCGAAATGCAAAGAAACCATTAAAGGTCTAGAAAGACAGATATACAAAGAGGGTACTAGCCAGCCTGATAAAAGCGGTTATGACCACATGAACGATGCGTTAGGGTACTTAGTAGATTACCTATACCCTATCAAGAAAGATATTAAACAGACTCAGCCTCAAAGGTGGACGTAATGAAAGTGACTGATACACATCCCGAATATGACAATAATTCTGCTAAGTGGGAGTTCTATGTACGTTCTTACTTGGGTGGTGAAGAATACCAAGATGGTGAGTATCTGACTCGTTACGTGAATGAGACTAAAGATGAGTATTCAAGACGTATAAGTCTTACACCATTAGACAATCATTGTCGCAACATCGTCCACATATATAGTTCATTCTTATGGCGTGTTGCACCAGTGAGAGCATTTAACTCACTAGCGAATAACCCAGCACTAGATGACATTCTAAAAGATGCTGATTTAGATGGTCGCTCATTCAATAACTTTATGAAGCAAGCGCAGACATGGGCTAGTGTATATGGTCATGTGTGGATCATGGTAGATAAGCCCAAGTCAGTGGTAGGTACACGAGCTGAGGAATTATCATTAGGTATCAGACCATACCTAACATTATTCACGCCTGAGAACGTCATAGATTGGAAGTACGAGCGCACACCTACAGGACGCTATGAGTTAACCTACCTTAAACTACGTGAAAGCATTGACCGTAAGAGTGACACAGTAACCGTAGTGCATTATCGAGTGTGGACTAATGACACTATTGAACTATGGGAATCAGACGGCTCAGATGATGACGGCACAATGATTGAGTCTATTGATAATGAGTTAGGTAAAATCCCAGCGGTGTATTGCCCAGCTAACCGTAGTAATGTACGTGGTATAGGTACAAGTGACATAGCTGATGTATCTTATATGCAGAAAGCTATCTATGAGGAACTATCAGAGATTGAGCAGTTAATCCGTATTAGTAACCACCCTACTTTAGTTAAGACACATGACACTGATGCTAGTGCTGGTGCTGGTGCTATTATCAATATGTCTGATGATATGGATGGTAACTTGAAGCCGTATCAACTACAGCCTGATGGCGGTAACTTAGACGCAGTACGAGCAAGTATTGAAGATAAGATACAGATGATTAATAAGATGAGCCATATGGGTGCTGTACGTGGTAGTGAAGCGGTTACTATGTCAGGTGTTGCTATGCAGACTGAGTTTCAGATGCTTAACGCTAAATTAGCTGAGAAAGCTGATGAACTAGAGTTGGTAGAAGAACAGGTATGGCGTTTAATCTGTACGTGGCAGGATGTTACACCAGATGTAGAGATATTCTATTCTGACTCGTTTGATATACGTGACTACCCACAAGAATTAGTGTTCTTACAGCAAGTTAAGGCTAGTGGTGTACGTTCTACTACGTTAATGCAAGCGGTAGATAAACAGATAGCAGACTTAGTATTAGATGATGAAGATTTAGCTAAGGCGCATTTAGAGATTGAACAAGGCACTAGAACACTAGGCAACTTTAATAATGACATTCAATCAGTATAACGAGTACCTAGAGAAGCAGGGCGACGATCACTCAAGACGAATGATCCTAGCCTTGCAACGTCTAGAGGATGAGATAGCTGAATTAGCTAGTACAGCACCTTTACGAGATGGTCAGTTGTTTGACCTAGACTGGGCGGTAAGTGCTAGGCGTGATATCAGACAGTCCATAGATAATACTATAATGGCAGAAGCTCAGGGTATTATAGGTGGGTATGGTGATATTCAGAATGAACTAGCCGATGCTATCAAGTTTACTGGTGTGCCTGATGAAGTGCTACAAGGATTACAAAGTCTATCCTTTCAAGGGTTCGAGGAGATAGCTAATAGCTACAGCCAAGAACTATCGGATCAGATGTATCAGTATACCCTTACTAACCGTACTCAGGCTGATATGACCAAGGCGTTACGTGGTAAGATAAATGGCGTATATCAGGAAGCTAATCAAGATGAGCTTGATGAACTGGTAGAGATAGCTAATTTTGGTACAGATGAAGCCAAAGCACAAGCTATAGAGAAGTTACATAGTGTCTATGGTAGTGACAAGCTAGGAAATAATCTTAGACGTTATGCCAGTACATACGTAAGAGACTCAGCACAGCAGTTTAGCGCACAGGCTACGATAGCAATGGCTAACGAAGCAGGGGTGGATAAGTTTGAGTATTACGGTAACTCAATCAATGACACTCGTGAGCATTGCCGTAAACATGCTGGCAAGGTTTATACTCGTGATGATATCTACAAGATATGGCAAGGTGACTGGAAAGGTAAGAGTGATGGTGATCCGTTTATCGTCCGAGGTGGTTACAACTGTAGACACCAATGGCTACCGATAATAGAAGAAGTTGAGACAGATGATCCAGATGAGGCTGATGAACCAGTAGCACAACAAGCACCTACTGGTGATTTTGTACTAGGCACAGCCACTAAATCCAGTATCAAGAAGTCACTTAACAAGTCACTAGCAGAAGCCAGCAAAGACTACCCAGAGATTGACGGTAGATACATGAAGCGGTTTAGAGGTGTTACTGACGCTAAATTAGGTAAGGCTAGTCTACCAACCTCATTAACTACCGAAGCTACAAACTTAGTAAACCAGTTGGTTGAGGAGACAAATGCACTAGCTGATAAATACGGAGTCAGAAAGTTAAGAGGCGTACAATCTGTAGGTAGGTCTAAAGCGGTTGCTAATATGGGTGATGGTATCTTAGGTATAAGCCCTAAATACTATAACGATTACGCACTATCAGCCAGTATAGATGATGATAAGTTAGCAGATATGATATCTAACCTAGAGTCCAGCATAGCTACAAATAGACTGGCGATACAAGCAAAGCGCGAAAGGATTGCAACTTTATCAGGCGCAGAAAGAACTGACCTTATTGATGAGCTAAACAAAGACATTAACAGCAACAACAAGAATATAGATAGAATAAACTCACTAAGAGTAGTGCAAAGAGATAACGTAGTTACAGAGTGGAAGTTAGGCGATAACTTATCTAAGTTACCTTTTGGTGCTGATGAGTTTTTCAAGGGTGGTATAGAAAGGTCTAGATTTGTTGTTTATCACGAGTTCGGACACCAGATACACCAGCAGTTATTTGTAAACAGCAGTAACTACAGAATGCCACCACTAGAGAGATGGTTAGCTAGGAACTTTAGCAAAATCAAAGCACCGTCAAAGTACGGCATGACTAACAGCCAAGAGTGGTTTGCTGAGAGTTTTGCACTATACGAAATGGGTAGACCAGACCTAGTAGATAAAGGCTTAGTAGAAATACTAGACAAGTTGAAAGCTGGTAAACTTACAATAGGCGACTTAATATGAATGAATTAGAAAAGGCTTTAGAGTTATTAGGTAGAGATACTTTGCCTGATGATATTGAAGATACCATTGCAGAACTTGAAAGAATGGCTGGTATTGAGTACGAGAGACAATTTGCGTCAGTGTATGAGATACTAGAGTTACAATTAAACGAAACTACTCAATAGAGGTGCGTAACATGAGCGATGATATCATGGAAAATGAAGCAACAGAAACAAACGAAGAACAACAACAAGGCAAAGTATTCACTCAGGAAGAAATGGACAAGATTGTATCTGACCGTTTAGCTCGTGAGCGAAGAAAGTACGAGAAAAAGCTAGAGGGTGTAGACCTCGATGAAGCACGACGATTGATGCAAGAAAAAGAACAAGCAGAGATTGAGCGTGAGAAAGAACGTGGCAACTTTGAGACTGTACTTAAAAAGACAGTAGAGAAAAAAGATAACGAACTATTAACTATGAAGCAGAAGTTAGAAAAGACTTTAGTTGATGGTGCTATCTTGAGTGAAGCCAGCAAGAATAATGCAGTATCACCTGACCAAGTAGCCAGCCTATTAAAGAATAAGGTAAGACTTGCTGAAAGTGGTAATGTCGAAGTATTGGACGATGACGGCACACCGATGTATAATGACAAAGGTGATCTATTATCGGTCAACGAATTAGTAAGTAATTTTTTAACGGTTAACCCTCATTTTGTACGTGCTACCTCTGGTGGTGCTGGCAGTAAGGGTAATACTGGTGGCTCAACGCAGAAGCCTCAATCTGTGGCAGAAATGGTGGAGAACTGGAATAATGGCGGAAAAGAAGCCTATGCCCAGCTCAAAAAATCCACACGTAAATAATTTTTTAATACAATTGAGGTGACACTATGTCAGCAACTACAAGTTCAAGTTTAGACGATTTATTTGTCAATATTATTGCCCAAGCCCGTTTTACGGCAGAAGAACAGTCATTAATGGCTGGTCTAGTTACTCGTTATGATATCGGCTCACAAGCTGGTACAACTATCCAAGTTCCTAAGTATCCAGCAATTGTAGCTGGTGACCTTACTGAGGGAACTGACATGGATAGCACTCAGGTTTCTACATCTAGCGTAGAGATTGCAGTAGGTGAAATCGGTGCGCAAGTATTGCTTACTGATATGGCTACTATGGGTGCTGGTAACCCAGCAGACGAGTTAGGTACTGTTTTAGGTAACGCTATTGCTACTAAGATGGATAAAGACCTTATCGCATTGTTAGACGGTTTCTCAGCGTCATTAGGTGCTACTACTCAAGAAATCACTGTAGCAGACGTATTCAAAGCCGTAGCTACTTTACGTGCTAACAAGGTTACTGGTGCATTATCAGCAGTTGTTCACCCTTACCAAGCGTATCAGCTTAAAGCTAACTTAACTAATACATTCGCTAACCCGAATGGCGGTGAGTTACAGAATGAAGCAATGCGTAACGGTTACGTAGGTACTATCGCTGGTGTTGATATCTATGAGTCAGCTAACGTATCTATCGACGGTTCTGGTGACGCTAAAGGCGGTGTATTTGCTCGTGAAGCATTATGCCTAGCTATGAAGCGTGACTTCCAAATCGAACCACAGCGTGACGCATCAAACCGAGCATGGGAGCTTAACGCTACTGCTGTCTACGGTGTTGGTGAATTAGATGACTCTTACGGTGTAGAGTTATACTTTGACGCTGGACTTTAATTAGTCATTTGAGGGGTTACATAAGTAGCCCCTTAATACTTTGGAGTCATAATGGCTTATAGTACAGATACAGATTTAGTAGGCTATCAACCAGACATTTTAGAGCTAGGTATTGATAGTTTTACAGATGACCATGACAAGGCATACGATGACATTAATCGTGAGTTACTTGCTAAGTTTTGGGCTAAAAAGAATACTACCGATGAGTTCGATGTGAGCTTATTGACGGCTACACAGTTCAAAGTAGCCAGTGCTTACCTAGTGTTATGGAAGTACGCTTTACCTAAGTTAACTAACTGGGTAGAGAATGATCGCTTTATCAGTATGATTGACTTCTACAAGTCTCGTTACGGTGAGGAAATGGCAGACATATTATCAGCTGGCGTAGAGTATGACGCTGATGATGATGGTACTGTATCGCCACTTGAAAAGCAGTCTATCGGTGCTGGTCGCTTAGTACGATGAGAATATCAATAACCCAGAGTAATGTGAACTTAGGATCTTATCAGAAACAGATAAGCAAAGAGTTACGCATAGCATTAGTCAAAGCTGGGTTATTAGCTAAGCAGATGATACTACAACGCACTAAGAGTGGTCAGGGTGTAGATGGTTCATTTAAGGATTATTCAGATAGTTACAAGAAAGAAAGACAAGAGAAAGGCTTACCCACTAAACCTGATTTATTCGTGACAGGTGCTATGTTAGGTGCAATGCAGAATAGAGTTAAAGCTGATTATGCTGAATTGTACTTTATAAGTGGTGAGCAGAATAAGAAAGCATTCTTTAACGACAAGATAAGACCATTCTTTGATCTGAATGATAAAGAAAAGCAACGAATCAGAAAGCTATTTAGGATCGTAAAATGATTAGAGAATTAATAGCTAGTAACATAGTTAGCACGTTAAAGGCTATCACTGATAGTAACAGACCTAAAAAGGTTACGCGTGAGCCATTTGACTTTGAGAGGCTATCTAACGCACAGTTTCCAGCTGTACTCATACAGACTGACTCAGAGAGCAGAACAGACAGCACTATTGCTGGTGATGATGCTAAGCGTGAGGGTGTTATTAACTATCGTTTAATCTGCTACGTAAAAGGCGCACAGATTGATAACGCTAGAAACAGAATTATAGAATTAATCGAAAACACATTAGACGTAGACCGTACTCGTGGTGGTTATGCGATTGATACTCAAGTAACAGACATTGAAACTGATCAAGGGTCGCTCGATCCTATCGGTGGTGTTATAATTAACGTAAGAACAATTTACACATATAATCGAGGCAACTCGTAAGGAATTATCATGGCTACTATCACTGGTTCAAGCGGTATCGTTAAAGTATGTACTACTGGCGGTTCAGTCGCAAACGTGGGCGAGGTTCGCTCATACTCATTATCTGGCAATGCCGACACTATCGAAGATACAGCAATGGGTGACACAGCTCGTACTTATAAAGCTGGTTTAAAATCACATACACTATCTTTAGAGTGTTACTTTGATTCATCTGACTCAGCACAAGAAGATTTAATTGCTGGTGCAGTTATTGATTTTGAGATCCACCCAGAGGGTACAGGAACTGGTACACCGGTTTACTCAAATATCGGAAAGGGTTCTATTGTAGACTCAAGTGAATTTAACGCTACCTTTGACGGTATGGTTGAAGCTACTTTCAGCATTACAGTATCAGGTGACGTTACTATCGGTGCTAACTAATGAGCCTAGCTAAACAGCTCAGAAAGCGTAGACAGGTTGATGCTCGTGTAATTAATGTCCATGAGTGGGCAGATGATGAGGGTCAGCCGTTTACGTTTTACTGTTACCCGATTACATGTAATGACCTGAAAGTATTGGAAGCAAAGCATAAGAACTTTTTAGAGAACACCACAGTATCTGCTATGGTTGATCTGATTATTCTTAAAGCCCAGAGCGAGTCAGGCGAGAAACTCTTTAACGCTGGTGAAGATAGAGCAGAGCTAATGGGTGAGGAAATCACTATCATTAGTAATATCGCTGAGCAGATGTTTGCTACTATCGTATCAGTAGAGGACGCTGAAAAAAACTAATCAACAGTCAGCGCATGATGAATCTATATGCACTGGCTGATCGCTTACACATGACCTTAGATGAGGTCGAGCAGATTAGTATGACAGAGTATCATGGCTGGCTTGCCTATTTTAAGTTATTAAAGGAGCAGTCAGAACATGACACCAATGCTACTAAGAATCAAAGCCCTAGACCAAACAAAAACAGCCTTTAAATCTGTTAAAGCTGGTTTGGCTGGGGTTACTTCTTCCGTACTCAATATGAGAAATGCCCTAGTATTAGTTGCTGGTGCTACTGGTTTTGGGTATCTAGTCAAACAATCACTTAACGCATCTGACCAATTAGCTAAGACAGCTAGTAAGATTGGCACTACTACTGATGCACTATCTAAACTACACCATGCCAGCGAGTTATCAGGCGTATCTACTGACACCATGAACATGGCGTTACAGCGTTTTGTACGTAGAACAGCAGAGGCTAGTAAGGGTACTGGTGAGGCAGTTGGTGCATTACGTGAATTAGGTATCAACGCTACAGACATTCAAAGACTACCTCTAGATAAGCGTATGATGGTGCTATCTGATGCTTTCGCTAACGTATCTAGTCAGAGTGATAAGCTAAGACTTGCATTTAAGTTATTCGATAGTGAGGGTGCTGGTCTAATCAATATGCTTAATAATGGCTCAGGCGCACTAGGTGACATGTTTAGTGAAGCTGAGGACTTAGGCTTAGTATTACAGCAAATGTCGGCTGACGGTGTTGAGAGAGCTAATGATAGTATCTATAAGCTAGCCTCTATTGCTCGTGGTCTATTCAGACAGTTTACAGCAAGTTTAGCCCCAGCCATTGAACAAGTTTCCAATACACTTAGAGCTATACTGGTTGATGCTGGTAAGACTGCTGGTGGGTTTAAGTCATTAGGTGATTATCTAGCTACTGGGTTTATAGACTCATTAATCAAGGGTGTTACATTCTTTGAAGATGCTATAAATGGAATAGCTAAGGGCGTTAGCAATCTAAACACTTTATATAAGACTTTAACTTTTGGATACACAGACCAAGAGAAGCAGAACAAGGCACTACTTAAACAGCGTTTAGCGGTAGGCGATTTGATAAAAGCTTATGAGAAGTTTGGCACATCCGATGCTACTCAAATGATATTTTTCATGAAAGAAGCTAGAAAGGAGCTAGAGGGTACTGATATTAAGTTACCTAAGTTAGATGATGCTGATTTTCTTAATAAGCTAAGAGAGATAGCTATAGGGTTAATGGAAGTATCTGACGATGCTGGTTATAGTGCGCCATTCCAGATCAATCTACGAGGCATAGTTGAAGCGTTACAGAATGCTAAAGGTGAAATAGGTGATTTTAATTTAGGTGACTTTGCACCTAGACAAGATGCTATAGAGAACATCAGCCAGTTTAAGCAGACTATTGATAGCGTGTTAGAGTCAATGCCTACCTTAGAAGATAGCTTTAAGTCATTCACTAAAGGCGCTATGAACTCATTTACTCAAGGGTTCACTGATGCGGTAACAGGTGCTAAAAACTTTGGTGATGCTATGAAAGATATGGCTAAAAGTGTAGTTGATAGTCTGATTAAAATGCTTGCTCAGTACTACATTACTCAGCCGTTATTTAATGCTATTTCTGGTTTTGCTGGTGGTTACGCATCAGGAAGTACTGGTAATTCAGCAATGAACTATCAGGGCTTTGACGGTATGACTGGAACAGTTGCCTACGGTGGTTCTGTTAGTGCTGGTCAGCCTTATAAGGTTGGTGAGAATGGCGAGGAGTTATTCATACCTAGAACCAATGGCGCAGTAGTATCTAACAGTGACTTAAATAGTGGATCAGGTGTAGTAATCAATCAAACTATCAACCTATCAACTGGTGTAGCTCAGACAGTTAAAGCTGAGGTCATGAACATGATGCCACAGATAGCAAAACAAACTAAGTCAGCAGTAATGGACGCTCGTATGCGTGGTGGTTCATTTAGTAAATCATTAGTAGGTGCATAATGGACTTTCCAGATATCGGTATACAAAATATAAACATGAGCCTTAGATCAGCAGTAAGCGCATCTAGTTCACCCTTTACATATAACCAGCAAGTTTATGTTCATCAGGGCGTAGTATGGATGGCAGAGGTAACATTGCCACCATTGACTAGAAACGAGGCTAAAGCGGTCGAGGGCTTTCTTGCTGGTCTAAGGGGTGGAAGTGCTACATTCAAGCTGGGTAATCCGTTACATAACGCTATCGGTGCTGGTAATATCACTGGTTCTATCGGTGATACAACGGTTACAGCTAGTATTAGTGGTGCAGTGGTTGGTGATTATTTCGAGTTTAGTGATCACCTTTATATCATTACTTCTATAAGCGGTAGTAACTATGGGATTATGCCACCACTACGCAATACAGCTAACTCATCTACGGTAGACTTTACATATCCTAAAGGTACGTGGAGACTATCAACCAATGAAATTAATTTTAATATTGCAGTAGATGGTATACACTCATTTACATTCCCAATTATTGAGGCTTTATAATGAGAAACCTATCTAGCGAAATGACAGCGGTATCTACCGCAGAAGTAGTAAGACCTATATTACTGGTGGAGTGTGACTTTGACAGTGGTGAGGTTTATCTATGGAATGGTGTCGGATCGCTTAGTTACGGTGGTAAAAACTACATAGGTGCTGGTAACTTGCTTGCTATCAGCACTGTAGGTGAATCGGTTGATATGACTGCTGACGGTTTGTCAGTTAGTCTATCAGGGCTTAATAATTCATTACTAACACTAGCTAAGGACGAGGACTATCAAGGTCGTAAGTTAATAGCTAAGTTAGGCGCAATGGATGAAAACAATGACGTAGTAAGTAGCCCAGTAGTTATATTTACTGGGTTTATGGATACCATGACAATTAACGAAGCTGGTGACTCATCTAGTATTAACCTCACAGTTGAGAATAAGTTAATACAATTAGATAGAGCTAGAGTCAGACGGTTTACAGATAACGATCAGAAAATAGATTACCCTGATGATGAGGGCTTTAGTTTTGTTACTAAGATCCAAGATAAAGAGATTGTATGGGGTAAGACAGGCGTTAACCCAGCAGGGTCATCTGGTGATGATGAGATGGGTTCTAGGAGATTAAGATAATGTATCAGTTAGAAAACTTCACCAACATCAAGAAAGAAATAAGACCTCTAATAGAAGCCCATTATAAAGAGATAGCACTCAATAAAGAGAAGATAAAACTTAACCCTGACTGGAAAGAGTATGCTCGTTTAGATCGTGCTGGTGCTTTACGGTGTTTTACAGCTCGTAAGGACGGTAAGTTAATAGGTTATTTCGTGGTTATCGTTAACAAGTCACTACACTATCAGGATCACTTATTCGCTTACAATGATGTTATCTTTCTAGCCAAAGGTCATAGACGAGGGTTAACAGGTGTTAAGCTAATCAAGTTTGCCAGTGAAGCTATGGAAGCTGAGGGCGTATCATTGATGATGGTGAATACTAAGGTACATCAAAGTTTTGACAAAATCCTTGAGCGTTTAGGGTATAATCTCATAGAGAGAGTTTATTCTAAATGTTTTAAATAGGGGTTTATTATGGCGGTAGCAGTTGTAGCTGGTTTATCAGCGGTTGGTGGTCAGGCTATAACAGTAGGGCTGGCTCAATTCACCCTAGCTATGGCGACCAAGGCTTTTGTACTTGGTGCTGGTTTATCAATGATCAGCAGAGCATTACAGCCTAAACTTGAAGTTGGTCAAGACACTGGTTTAACCACATCCGTATCAAACCCAATAGCAGAAAGACCTATAATCTATGGTCGCACTAGAACTGGTGGAACTATTGTCTATTTCACTACAAGTGGTTCTGATAGTAAATTCTTACACTTAGTTATAGCCGTAGCTGGTCATGCTATTGATGGTTACGAGAAAGTCTACTTTGATGATCAGGTTATCTGGGAAGATGGATCATACGTTGACGACTGGGTTCAGAATGCTCAAATTAACTTCTATGACGGCACACAAACCACAGCAGACCAAGACCTAATTAACGCATCTAATGAGTGGAACAGTAATTGTATACTCAATGATACCGCTTATATTCATGTACGCTTAGAATACGATCCAGAAGTATATACTAATGGTATCCCTAGCATCACTACTACTATTCGTGGCAAGAAAGTATACGATCCTAGAACTGACGTTACAGAATGGTCAGAAAACCCAGCCTTGTGTATCT
>Ga0209771_1000649_pt1 | contig 22998 bp, 35 predicted proteins | sample SaaInl59LU_5_DNA_FD_184639 | JGI IMG/M metagenome (GOLD analysis project Ga0209771, IMG submission 184639) | Marine microbial communities from expanding oxygen minimum zones in the Saanich Inlet - ESP_59LU_5_DNA (SPAdes) (version 2) | ecosystem: Environmental > Aquatic > Marine > Intertidal zone... | reverse complement strand
AGATTAAATGAGTTCCGTGGAATGTTGAGTCGTTTAATTTGACGGGAAAGTTGATTAATCATAGTTTCCCGTCTACGAGTATCAATCAACAATTGTTTGTTTAATTTTTGTCTGGTTATAGATTCAGTGCGTCGTTTCTCCACCGTCTTCGTAGATGTCTTTTTAATTGGTGTCCTCTTTGGAGGCATCTTACTTTAGATAAAGAAGAAAATTGAAGAATGTCTAATGAACATCGAGGCATTCGCTCGAGAGATATATTCTCAACTGGGCCCTGGCTACAGTGAGAGAGTATACCACAATGCGATGGAGGTTTTACTAAGGGAGAGAGGTATTCCATATGAATCTGAGAGGATCATCACCATTCCATTCAAGGGGCATGTGATTGGCAACTTGAGGGCAGATATTATTATTGACAACGAGATTGTTCTAGAATTCAAGACTATTCGAACTCTGAATGACGCGGCGGAGTTGCAGGGTAGTAACTATCTTCGTCTGACAGGTCTGAAGACGGCGTATCTGGTGAATTACCCCCCTCATCCGGAGCGGGAGGTGGAGGTGAGACGGATTCAAGTAGAACCATCAGAGGAAGAATCCGAGCCAGATTGTGATAAAACCTTTGAGATTCCTTGTAGTGTGTCTGCGGATCTAGGACAGCCATTTGAAGAATATCTTGAGCCCTTAGGAGTAGAGTCCGAGCTTCTTCTAGACAGTGGTGTACCGCTGGGTCGGCTTGACTAATCGTCTCCAAGTGAGGGAGAACTTTGGTTTCCAACTCATAGAGGGCGAGGAGGGCTGGCTCGTCGTTCATTTGGTATAGTTGTATTTCCGCCCATACTTAGGCTCGATTTTCACATAGACGGGATCGCCACCACTTGGGGGTTTTCGACAAAAGTTTTTACACTTACAACAATCCCTTGGATTCGTGAGCTGCCTTTTGTTGGCATAACATTTCATGGGGAGGTAGATGTCCTTCTTGAGAATTCGTACGATACGATCGATAAGGATCATAATAATTTTTCACGCACCCAATCTCTATCCTTCTTAAAAATTTTGGACAACTTAGGGTCTTTGTTTTTAAAAAGTATCATGAGAACATTCAAGCGCCTAAAGAGACCTAGTGGTGGTTCACCCGCCCTGACGACACGCATGAGGGCGCGATGTCTCGCGAGTTCAGACTTTTCCCTGACATCCTCATACCCGTAGGCACTGAGGACACCAGAGTCGCTTAATGGTATGCGAACCAGGGAACGCATTATATAGGTACACACTAAAAAAAATAATTTTATAATGTAAATGAAACTTACGTTTGAGCGAGTCACTGTTATCGTCGCGGTTGCCATAGTCGTCATCTGGATGATCATGCGTGCCAGGGGTTCGGGGTACCAATCCGAGATGGATGTCGGACCCTCAGTGGGACCTTCGGTGGGACCTTCGGTGGGACCTTCGGCGGGACCTTCGGCGGGACCTTCGGCGGGACCTTCGGCGGGACCTTCGGTTGAAGATGTAGAAGATGTTAAACCATATGAGGATGTACTGAGCGTATTACGGGCCGCCGTACAGGCTGTAGAATTACGAGAGATTACCAATTAAATGGTCGGTATGAATTCCCAGTGAAGGTCATGGCAAATTTTCTTCCACATGACATCTTGTTGGTACAACTTCTCTTTTGATTTAAGAAGGGGAAAGTATTGGAGATATTCATCTTCCCCTAAAAGTTCACAAAATTTGTAAAGTACGTACGAGTAGCTCAAAAAGTTCTTTCTTTCTGCAGGGCAATTATCATCGAACGGTTTTTGAATATCTCTGAACATCATACGTAAATACTCTTCTAAATCCATTGGCATTTTGGGGGCTTGAATACCATTGAGACTATTCGTAATATACGGAACATGTTCGTAGTACTTATTAAGTCTCAGTTTCTTAAGTAATCCTCTCACTTTTGCGTGTGTGATTTCTTCCAGTTTTTTGATCTTCATTTTTTTCAATTCGCTTCTCAACTGTTCCATGACTTCCGCGGGTATGTCTGTCATTTCACGCGCTTGGAATTGTGACAACCATTCATTAAAGTGGTTTTCCCTCTTGTATGAATAGTTCATTATTTTAGTGTGTGATTCCTGTTCTTCACTGTATGTCAACTCATCGCTTATGAATATAGACACGATTTTGCCACATGAATCACAAACCATATCACTCGTACTCGTAAAGTGAATTATATTACTTTCCGGACATGTCTGACACCCCTCGACATTTTTTTCCTCTACGGGTCTATCCAAATTCCGACCTTCCACGTGTATGAGATACTCGGTGAAGATATCTTTTCTTTTGAGACCGACAGTCTCTTTCACGTTAAATATATTGTCGGTATTGGTCTTATTTTCACTCTCTTGTGCATGACTGTTCATGTAAGGCAAACATTTCATGATGTATTCCGACATCTCAGATTCATATTTCTTCTTATTCGAAGGATCATTCTTTATGAGATTATTCCATTCTTCTATTCGATTATTATACATACTTAAAAAGTTCCCATCCATTCTTATAAGGAAATGCTATTCAAACTTTTAAGTACCATTTATTATTTCTATAAGAAATTTACGACTTACCCAGACTACTACATCATTTCAGAAGAATTGGAATATGGTATTGAACACGACATCAAATACAACATCGAAGATACGTTTTGGTTGGAAGAAAGTGGTGATTGGGAGGGTGACATGGATGAGTTCTATGTGAATGTGACTGGGAAAAAGTTTAGGCACACGACAGTTCCACAGAACGTAACATACACTATACTACGAGTACGTTACGTGTATAATGGTAAAGAATATACGGCTATATCGAATAATATAAATTTCAAACCAGGCGAAAATGACGAAGAAGGTATGAATTTTAGTATCCCTTTGAGTAGTGTCTGGTTGGCCGATCATAACGATAAACCTGTGAGGGACATTACTGAAAAGGTGAAACGCTACATGGGACCGAGGAATGATTTTCATCGGGAGAAGGTGTCACTTTATCACTTTTTATATTACGATGTCGAAACGTTGAAAGATAGATACCCAAAGATCATACTGCGAAATGCACTCGGTATTAAAAAGAGTATCTCTACACTCGATCATTTTACGACTGATCTTCGGATACTTTAGTCGCTAGGTAAAACTTAAGATCGCCTAGATTTGCAACGTTATATTTCAAAATCAGAAAACGATTCCCAGTTTCCTGTATAATTTGCACAGACGCACACATACTCGTCGCCTTTGTAAAGATATTCAGGTATTTTAGACTGTATAGACCTGTGATGGTAGGACTTTCGTCGACACATTCGATCGACGTTTCCTGATCGGCAAAGTCACCTTCACATCGGAGTTTGAGTTCTTTTGCTTCGCGTTTGATTTCAATATCTGTTCCGATATTTGACATATCCCGACAAAGTCTTTGAAAGTCTGCTGATGGGAGGATAGTCACGGTAGACATCGAAACATCGGGGACTTCTATGCGACTCTCGTTGATGTCGAGTAGTTTCAGACGAAACTTCGTACTTGTTTTTTTGGATTCACTCGTGATTTCAATATCCATACTTTCTTTGGAATTGATCTCAAGTCTCAGAACATCATTATTCGTGATCGTCTTCAAAAGTTTAAACGTGTTCGAAATGTTAATACCAGCAACGATTTCCTCTTTGTCACAGTGATATTCTTCGAAATTATCTGCAGCGAGGAACATATCGATGAGAGACGTTCTCGCTGTATCTAACGTGACGATGTACATACCCGTGGGTCTGAAGTAAATGTTCACATCATTAAGAATGTCTTTGAGTACCTCAAATGTCGATTTGAAGGCTGAAGCCTGAATTGTCACGAGCTTCATATTTACTTAATTTAACGTGTTACATCTTTAAATCTGTGTAAGCCATACCCTTCGCCACGTCTCGATTGATTTTCTCTTCAAGTTCTTTCGTCATGGCGGGTTGGAGGGATTGTCCATAGTTGTCCAGATAAAACATATCTGGGTCTTTATCATTTCCGTCCAGGGTGGTCATTGAACACCCACCCCCGAAGCCACCGTGTTCAATTTCCCTTCTGGGTAGTAAAGAATCCAGCCAGTTCTTGATCTCATTTCCAACTAGGATCTTACCGTTCTTGGTGAGCATCGTCGGTACGCGATTGATCTTATTCTTATAATTAGAAGGTATACCCTGGGTGTTTACGTTATGGAGATGTACGAGTTGCTTAAGTTGTGAATGTTTACCTATATATTCAATCACATCCATGGAATGTTTACACCTCGGACTATATATCAGTAGAGACATCTATTATGTATACGGTATTTTGTAAAAAAAAATTAACGCATAGTAGTAAAGATGAATGTACTTTTGTTAGTCGCCCTCGTTATACTGGTCATATTGTTAACTAAACGAGAATCATTCACGGAGCTATTTGGTTTTTCAGGCCACACGAAACACGTATCGGGTGTAAAGTTTGATGATCCCAGACCGGATCTTTCTGGATATAACCCGATTGAGGTGAAGGTTGACCATGACATCATGGAAGAATTTGTTATGCTCGCGAACACGGAAATATCTAAACGTATAGGTCTCTCTACTTATATTATCGAAACGACATCTATCAAGGGGTACGTGAATGATGACGGTGAAATGATTTACGAGTGTATGTTTATGACTGTGAAAAATAGTGGATTCTCGTTCGGTTTTTCGGTCGTCGCATCGTACAAAATGACCGATGCTGGGATTTCTCTCATTTCACTTCGCTCTCAACCACTCGGTGTTGAATCTCCTGAAAACATTCAACCGTTCACTGATAGTTCTGATGGTAGGGAATTTATCGATTACAAGCTCGTGAAGGAGGTTGCACTTCCAGCTAAGAGTGAGTTTGATTCAGTGAAAAATAATTTGGTTTAATTGTAATGATCAAAATCGATGACATTAATAAAATTGATGAGAAGAGAAGACAGATCAGAAAGGAAATATATACCAAAATATACGAACAATTTTCTTCTAAAATCAAACAATCCGTGGAACTCGGAAACAAACAGATTTTTTTAACGGTTCCGGCGTTTTTGATCGGGTATCCGGTGTTTGATAGATCTATGGCGGCGAAATATGTGGCGAGGCAATTTAAGCTGGGTGGATTTACAGTACAGATGGTCGGTGAATTCGATATTTATGTGTCATGGTATGTGCCTAAAAAGAAAAGGGTGAAGGAGACCGTCGAAGATGAAGATTTTCCGAATCTCATGAATCTTAAGAAGATTGCGAATCAATACAGACGAGGTTCATGATTGCGTGATAGTTAAAGTTTAAATATAGTAGACTACTATAAAATATGAGTGATAATCTGAGTATTTTATGTGAAGCGAAGCGGGAATACCTTGGGCAGTTATGTCTCATAATCTGTCCACCCATGATCGAAGTTTTTCAGGATATATATGATGAATCGGTGAAACTTTCCAAGGGGAGGAAGGTGCTCATCACGTTTCAAAAATTATTGAAGGAGGTTCCCAACTGGTCAAATGCGATGTCTAAAAATCATTCCGATAATATCACTAATCGATGTGCGTGGTTTAATGACTTACTGGCAGCAGTGTTCGTTGCTTGTACTAAGATTCTTTCGGCGGTTCGTCTCAAGGCGGATAACAAGAAGATCGCACTCAAGCTTCCCACGAACGAAGTATTCATTCAGACATGTTACAACAACGTCGCAAAGGAACTGTACAAGGATCCATTCATTTTCCACGAGGAACAGAGTGAATATACGCGTGATGAAAAGTTGACGACTCGATTCTGTTTATGCATCGAAAATACCGTCAAGGAACTCATCCCAGTCCAACAGATTTTACAGACGTATATGGCCAGTACGAATGACTCTAGGGATATTGACCTTGATGACGAAGTTCAGGACGGACCCGATCCAGATGTGTTCGACGAACCAGAACCTATGGAAGAACCCATGGAAGAACCCGTGGCTGAACCCATGGAAGAACCCATGGCTGAACCCATGGAAGAACCCATGGGTGAACCGGAACCGGTGACGCAACCCACTGGTTTAGAAAATGAATTCAAGACTGTTCCAGGCGTCGAAGCCCCTTACCAAGAAGAGTCTCAGGAGGACGATGTCCTTTTCGGGGATGCACCAGAGCAGCGTACAAAAAAAGCTACGTATAATTAAATGGAAACTTCCGACTATTTCCGAGATCCTGTACAGGCTGCCATCATCGCTGGTGTGATCACAGCAGCTTACATCCATCTCAAGGCCTATCTCAACAACGAAGGTAAGCTCGAACTTCACAACTACACCAAACCCGCTGTACTCAACGCGATTTTGGTATTTTTCATAGTCTCTAACGGAATTGGACAGCGAGAGACTATATCGAGTGAACCTTTCTAAACTTAAAGATTTAGACCCCATAATAAGAAAATGGCGTCCGTTACTGCGTTTAACGACATGTTAGGTCAATTTCTTGTGGAATTGCACAAGACTTTTCCAGATGAAAAAGGCATTAAAAAGATGATGACTTCGTTCGACTTATTGAAGACTACTAACCCACGTCTCGTCGTTGATGGGTTTATGAAGGGTGTGACTCCATACGCTGATAAGATTTCGGCCAAGGATGAGACGTTCCTTCTCAATGAAATCGAGACGATTGACTTTCTCAAGGATCTCGAAATCAAGTCGTATTGGATTCGCATGTCTGCGGGTACACAGGCTGCTACATGGCAGTATCTCCAGACTCTGTACATGCTCGGTACTACGATCGTTTCCATTCCAGCCGACACACTCAATATGATTGAAAAACTCGCCAAGGATTGTGCTGATCAGATGCAGAACGGTGAAGGTGGTGAGATGGACCAGGAATCTATCATGAAGATGATGGGAAGTATGCTTGGTGGTCTACCAAAAAAATAAACCTGCTCATATATTAAATGAAGGTTTGGTTCAACGATCCAACGCAACTTATCAGGGACGATAAGATTCTTGAATTTTGGCCCACAAATTACCAGTCCCCGGTTGATAGATTAAATGCCGCTTCAAGGTTTATCATTTACTTGAGCTGTATTCTATTCCTCATTCGCCGAGACCCTCGTATTTTCGTATTGGCTGCGACTATGTTAGCTGTTATGTTTGTCATGTATAAAACAAAGATGGTTCACGAGTCCTATGGCGGAGGTTCGAATGCCACTTGCCAGGTTCCCACTTCGGATAATCCCATGGCGAACGTGATGATCACTGATTACACAGATGCTCCGAATAGATTGGAGGCGTGTTATTACGCAACCAACGGAATCGAGAGCAACCGCTTCCTTGGTGATCGCATTCCATACGATTCTGGACGGTCTCGTACTTCTATGCCCCAATATAGACGTAACGGTTTTGATCGCCAATTCGTATCGAATCCTGTGACGAAAATTCCAGGCGATCAGACGGCGTTTGCGGAATGGTTATACGGTCCTAAGAACGGACCTTTATGTAGGAACAACCCGAGTATGTGTAGCCCCGATGCTCGCGGTGTCCAGCTCGAGGCGTTCGCGGGTCTTGGCTCGGATGGGGATATTAGAGGCCCTCGGGGAGGTGGTCGTGTCAGAGGAGGCGGCGGAACCTACAGTTAGATTAAAATTCTTATGTAATAATAAATGGCGTATCAGCTTCAACCTGGTCTTTCGATTGTAAGTAACAAAGGTGCTCTTCCCACCGTGAATGCGACCGATGAAGTGTTTGTCTATCCTCAGCCCAGTACTCTCAATTGTGGCGGCTGTCGACCCAACACGGTATTGTACGGAACCGCCCCATTCAAGGGTGGCAAGGGGTCACCTGCGCGGTTCATCGATACGAGTGACGAACTCCGCCCCCAGAGCACATCCCGTTTCAACAAAACCATCGTTCAGACATATGAACGTAACCTTTTCCCTCTCTCGAACATGGAATGCAAAGTCCCCCTTCGTACCATGAGTTATGAACCCTCTAGTAGCCGTGCGGAACTTCAGAATGCACTCTTCCAGAGAAGGTACTCTAATTAAAATATCTATAACAAATAAGAATGGCTGATCCCATTTCACTGATGGCTATTGCCGCTCTCGTGTATACCGGTCGAAAACTCAGTACTACTCCAAAAAGTATTGGACCTTCTCCCATGGTGTACGAAGATCCGAAGTTATCGGTGCAACCTCCATCCCCCAAAAATGTGTTTGAGGATTCAACATCTCCGATAGGACCTCGCACAATGGAAACAGAGATCTTCTCTGATGTCGATCTCAGACAATCCACCGAAAACCGACGAGAGGTGCCACATAAGGTTGAGACGAAGAGTTTTGCCAATATTTCTGCCCAACACAGAAGTGGTGGTCAGGAAGTGCTTAATATGAGAAATCGGTTATATGATCAAGGTCGCATGAACAATTTATCTCCCGTCGAAAAACAGATGGTCGGTCCCGGTTTGGGAGTCGGTTCTCATGTGCCAGCCGCGGGTGGATATCAACAGATGTTCCGGGTGAATCCAATTAACGTCGGTGAGTATCGATTGACGACTCTCCCAGGCCGATCTGGTCCAGCCGCAGACGTCACCGGTGGACGTGGGGCGGTCGTCGGTGAGTTGACACACAACAAACCCGATACATCGGCGTATTTGCCCACCCGCCTTCCAGCGATGCCTGGTCGAGCTCAAGGTATGTCCGGTGTCGTTCCTCGTAATGAACACGAGAAAACCAAGCGAACCACGAACCGGTCGGAGACGGGTCTTCGCGAAGATGGTCTCGGATTCAATGGCGCGAAGCGGTTTGTCTCGGCGCAGACTGTGTCACAAGATCCCACCCGCTTCAAGACGGATCGGAACGATGCACAGTTCGCGCACTACAACCAGCCAGCTCCAGGAATTTCCAACTTCCGTGGTGCGTACACGAATAGTGCTGCTGTTCGGGTGACTGATAAGACGAACGAAGAGCTCATGAAGTACGGTTTCCGTCCCGAGGATCGTCGCGGTAAGGCGAACCGTATGGGCAACCCCGGGCGCATGAACGTTCGTGAAAGTGCCGGTAAACAGGGTGGTAAATTGACGACGGTTCGTAGTGATACATCTCGTATAGATGGTCGTATTAACGCCGCGAGTGGTGGTTGGACTCAAAACTACAAGAAGGTTCCCTTCCACCAGTTTAACTCCTACAAGGGTAATGAGAATCCCCATTCTAAAACACTCGATGTCGCACAGAGGCAGCTTCAGAACAACCCTCTAGCACACTCTCTCACTGTATCTTAAACGAGGGGACGAATTGATGAAAACATTCATTAAAATTATATACCGTAATTTTAATGAAGGTACACAGCCTGTCTATTGACAGTAGTCAGCGTGATAGCACTCTTTACCCACATGCAAATACCTATGTCATCACATTAGAAAATCCCATTTATGATGTTGAGGAAATTCAATTGATGTCTGCATACATTCCAACACCTCAAACACCTTCTCCAAACTCTATCATCTTGCGATTATCGTCTGGTTCTGATGAATTTAATCAGTCCGTGTATGTAGGGGTACCAAAAGATAGCAATCAAAAGGGTACACCCCATTATACAGGTCATATTCTCCTCAACGGTGGAACGAGTATCGTGTACAATGGTTCTGATGATCCATTAATTCACAGATTTCACTCCGGGTCGCAAAAGAGTATAAGTGAATTGGGCATCGAATTTCTATATTTGAATAACGGAATCTTGACACAATACGATTTCGGAAACGCTGATCACACTTTAAAATTTAAAATTACATGTTCTACAGACAAGCTAGAGGTTTCGAGTAAAATACCGTACACGGACAAAGAGCCTGAGTCCGTTCCCGAGCCACAAATAAGTATTCCAGAAGTGGGGAATTCTTATGAATGGAAACATTTTGTACATATCGGAATCATCGTACTGATCGGCATCCTCCTGATGATTCTCATGAGACGACGAAAACCCGTTTAACGGGAGACCGCGTAGACAGGTGTCGCGGGCTTGGACACGCGAGTGGAGATGCCGGACACGATCATGAACACGACGATGGACAATAGAGTGGTGAGGACAGCGGTGAGCGCGTACTGGCTACCACCATTCTTGGGGATCTTGATCACCTGGTTGATCACCCACCGGACGAGGTCCATCCAGGACATCGCCGCAGCGAAAGAGAAACCAGCGACAATCGCGTTGAGAGACTGTGTCTCGAGTTCCTGGGTAACGAGGTTGACGGTGTCAATAGCAGCCTTCATTGTGTTTTATATATTACAGTAGGAAAAAATTTTACTCTGGAAGAAGTTCCTCCCTTTTAACCGTTTTGAAATGTTTCTTCCTGAGTTTTTTACACTTTGAGAAGACTGGTTCATCATCGGATGAATACCCGTCTGAATTAGACTGTGCATCATACGCTCTGAAAGAATTTTCGGAAAATGTCCAAGAATCAGGCTCCCATGTGTCCATTACTATTAATTGCATTTTTTATCATCTCTTCTACTGGACTCTGAGGAACCCATGAGTCCCAGCGATCATATGCTTCGTTGATTAAGTTCATGTTATGGTCGTCACCCGAATATCTCACAAACTGTGGACAATCCTTATCCTCGACTTCTTCTATCTCATCTTCTTCATCGTCACCGTCTTCGTAAATTTCGGGGATGAGTGAACCGATCGTATCACCGACAGTACACATCGCAGAATATTTCATTGCATATTCCATATCTTCTGGGAGTATAACATCCCTCCCACAAGCCTTCGAATATTCAGCCGCGAGTACCACACTTCGTTCCATCACAGGTGTGATAATGTTTGTCATATTTTCGATGTACTGCTGCATCATCTCATTTCCCGCATCACCAAATCCAGATTGCATGTTCATGGTGAATATTCTCTGAGAAATACGGAGAGTATCGTAAACTTAGGTGTAACATTTACCTCGAACTATGAAATTGGTCTCAGGTGAATGAGTCATCTCTCACCTGGGTAAAATTTTGCGAAATAAAACGATTTGGTATAGTAGAATGAATTTACAGTTGAAGAAATTCAAGCCCGAAAGTATCACGGATGATCGGGTCTGTGTGTTTATAGGTAAGCGTAACACAGGTAAATCGACCCTGGTGAAAGATATTATGTTTCATAAGAGACACTTACCGGCTGGCATAGTTCTTTCAGGAACTGAGGAAGGAAATCATTTCTATTCAGAGTTTATCCCAGATTTATTTGTGTACGGTGATTACGATAAAGATGCGATCGAGCGAGTCATGGCGAGACAGCGTAAATTAATCGGTTCTGGTAAAACGAACTGTGGAGCTTTCATGCTATTGGATGATTGTATGTATGACTCAAAGTTTCTCAAAGATACGTGTATTCGTCAGTGTTTCATGAATGGACGTCACTGGAAGATTTTCTTCATGTTGACGATGCAGTACGTGATGGATCTTCCACCGGCACTTCGCGCAAATGTAGATTATGTCTTCATCCTCAGGGAGAACATCATTCAAAATCGAGAAAAGCTATACAAGTCGTTCTTTGGAATCTTCCCCTCGTTTGATATGTTCTGTAAAGTCATGGATGCTTGTACAGAAAACTACGAATGCCTCGTATTGGACAACACAGTAAAGTCTAATAAAATACAGGATTGTGTCTTTTGGTATAAAGCGACGCTGAGGAAAAACTTCAGGGTAGGTGGTCCTGAACTATGGCAACTTCATAAAAAAATGTACAACCCAAAACACATGGATCAGAGAGAACAAGATGCGAAGAAGGCGACAAAGAAAACGGCACTCACCGTCACGAAGAGAAAATAATGCGTCACTCATACGTTTCAAAAACATAGGCGTATATTAAATGGCTACAGATCAAGTATACACGATGAATCTTTCCGATGATGGGGATGGAATGGTGCCTCTTACTGATAAACCATCTACCGCGTTCGTGAATAATGAACAGGAAAAAAATATCCGCGAACGTAAAGTAACGATGGACTCTACTCCCATTAACGATATTATGTTGGACCCACCAATGATGGATCAGGAACCTAGGATGCAGGGAATGATGCCCCAGATGACCGCAGCACAGCCCCAGGGTTCCTATGCCGCTCCCCAGACGGTTCAGACACAAGCTCCCGCCAACAAGTACCCTCTTAACCTCACAGATGATCAGATCATCGCCCTTATCGCGGGTGCATGCACCGCTATCGCGGTGAGTCGGCCCATCCAGGATCGTCTCGCGACTTCTATCCCCAAGTTCCTTAACGAACAGGGGGGTAGAAGTGTGGTCGGTCTCGCGTCTACCGGTGTAGTCGCCGCCATCGTATTCTATTTTGTGAAGGATTATATCGTTAGATCTTAATAAGTATTCTGCGATTCCCAACCCATATTACTGTAAATCGAATTATCAATTCCGGTGTAATACGTTATGAGAGCACCTGAAGCCAGGGCCAGCATTAATACGATACTGTGCTTAAGTATCTTATTTTTGTTTTCCTCACAATTATTGTCAAAATACTCTCTCGATTCAGTCCAAACCTTATGAAGCCCGTACATGAGTATCAGTGCGATAATCGTCGTCGTGAAGAAGAAACTTCTGTCCACTGCAAGTCGTGGGATGTTACCGACGATCAACCTGAACACGTTTGGTATGAACACGATAGTCCAGAAGAGTTTGAAGTTGTAATTGTCGACGAATTTGGGAATCAAAACCATACCATATATGGCAAGCCAATACGCGAGCACTGTCAATAAAACTGCGACGGGTGTTTTCATTTAGTCTATATAAATATTATTTATCCTGAACATGTTCACCACAAAATGGGGTCCTTTTGGGAATCTTTTCATAAATACCCAACTCTACACAAATATCACGCAGTTCGGTATAGTTGTCCCAGAATTCAGGGGTGTGGGAATATTCGTCAACGGTGGAATGCGCGAGTTCGTGTATGAGCACATGGAAAATCTCATTAGGTGTTCCATCTAGACACACAGTAATTTCACTCCCCTTGTTCAGGTTATACCCTACAGTTCCGTTCATCTTTTTGATACCCGTGATTGGAATATGTCTCCTGATAGTGTTAAACTTTTGATTATCAGTTTCGTGTAGATGTTCCCTGAGAACCCGATATCTCTCCTTCACGTCAACAAATTCCTGTGGTTCCTGTGTGTCGTAAAGAATGAACAAACATATGACCAATAATATAATGGCCAATCTCATCTCTTATATACAAAGATAAATTTACTATACATCTCTGAGATTGCATTTCCAGACAGACCTTCCCAGAGTTGTAAACTAAACCCCAACTCTTCTAAATGTGTGACCAATAAATCTTTGTACGCGATAGGTTCTCCTTTTGGGCCATCGGCATAATACGGTGTATCTACGAGGTTCACGAACAATTTTTCACCAAATCCACCATTTCCATGATGTTTCATGACAAAAAAGTTTCCCATGTCATCTTTGAATGGTGTTTTGAATGTAATCCTTTCGGAATCCGGGATAATACCCACCAAAACCCCGGATGGTTTCATTCGTTTTTTAATTTCTTTGATAGAGCTAAAAAACACGTCTTTAGATGCAAAAATATAGTGGAGTGAAAAGTTAAAACATACGACATCAAACTTTCTATTTGGACAATTGTGAATGTCACCTTCATAAAAGTTTACACGCAAGTGCATATTTTTGGCGCGCATTCGAGCTTCCGCGATCGCACTCGGTTCTGGATCACACATGTTTATGTTCACACCACACTTATACCATTTTTGAAGATCTCCACCGAAACCACATCCGACATCCAGGATATTCTGCCCCTCTTTGGTGACAGTTTGGATGAGCGCCCGCTTGGCATCATTGTGATTTTTTCGAATCTCTTCCATGTTCTCATATGTATTCATTCTTTTATGGTACTTAGGTTATTCAAGGACTTAAAGTTTTGAATCCTTACAAAGATATAATGTCTCTCGAAACCGACTACACGACTGTACCCGGACAGGTGTTCGCGTGCCTTTCCATCGTCGGACCAGACACCCCCCAGAAAACTGATAAATATGGAATTAAGATCCGTGGCACATTTGCGACCCGTGACGAGGCTGCGAACCACGCGAAGCGCCTTCAGAAGGAGGATCCCACATTCGACATCTACGTCGTCGATATGTACAAATGGCTTTTGATCCCCCCTGATCCCACAAAGATTGAGGATGTTCATTACACGAACGAGAAACTCGAAGAGATTATGACTGGTTACAAGGATAGTCAGGCTCAGGCTGCCAGACTCTTCCAGGAACGTAAGCAGGGTATGATGAATGCCAAATCGATGACACCCGGTGATGACAACTCTCAGTATTATACCAAGCCAGATGAGGCACCCATTTCTCACCCAGCCGAGGTGATCGAACGTCTCAAGAAGGAAAAGCCCGATACTCCCATGGAGGATCTCGTAAAGGAAGCCGACGCGATCGTCGCCGCGGAAGTCGAAGAGCGTCGTAAACAGCGGGAGGCTGACAATAAGCTCGAGGAAGTCAAGGAGGAAGAGGAGTCGGCGTAAAAATAATAATGTTATAAAATAAACGAAATGTTTAAGATACTTCTCACGACCCTTTTCGTGAGTGCGTTCTTTATTTTGTTTTTTGAACCGAAGTGGAATTTAAAAAACAAAATAGTACGAAATACTAATGAAGAAGCCACAACTACCGGTGGTTTTATTGAAGATACGTATAGAGGTCCTTTCGTAGACCATTTTATCCCCCCTACTTACGGGGATATAGGCACGTTTACCTCATATTCAAGTATACCTGAGAATAACTGGCTGCATGGTTTTCCCCATGAAAAAGCCAAGTAAAAATACGGCGAATGCGATGATCCATGTGGATTTATCTATAGAAGTGAAGAAATCCTTCTTTTCTTCTGGAGGTGGTCGAGTGTAGTGCATCTCAGACGGGTGAAAATAATATTGTTCCGGTTCATGAACCATTTCTTGTTTATTATCTTCATCCCTCTCCTGATTTAAAGGGTCTATGGAAGAGTTATAATCAATCGGATTTCCTATGTCAGTCTCCATTTCTAATATAAAACCTGATTTTTTTAAGTATATTATTCCTCACTTTCACTCTCACTCTCGTCGACAACGAAACCTTTAAGATTCCCATTTTCGTCCATTTCCTCATCGTCATCCTCACCCTCTTCGTCGTCATCAGAATATTGCTCATCTTCTGTATCCAAGTCGGAGTCAAAATCGGAATCATATTCATCTGAGTGATAATCATCTTCGAGAACCTCCTCAGTCGCCTTGAAGAGTTCGGGTTTCTTTATAATTCTACCAGAGCGGGTTGTAAACGTAGTCATTACTACTGTTTAAGGAGATTTACAATCGGAGAAGATAACGCATACGTACGTGCAGACGTCTTTGTTTTACAAACTGGACACGTCTGCTTTATCTCTTTGTTCTTTTTGATCACATACGACATCGTAAAATTCTCGTGCCCCCCTTGTATCGTTTCACAATACGTAGAAGTGGTGAGTAGCACGAGATCGGTTTTATTTCTCTTCATGTGTACGATTCGTAAATCTTCTGGGGATTTCATATTTTTTCGAATGAACGTTTCTAATTTTGGTTTCACGTCGTTATGAGTAACAACGGGCTTCTCTACAAACTTTTTGATTTCTGGACATTTCTTGAGACTCTCTCTTTCCGGATACAAGAGTGAAACGATATTAGAACCTAATTCATGTTTTCGACCGTAAAAGTCCTTACAAAATCCATCCCGTCTCCCCCTGATGGTTTCACAGAGACAGAAACACTTCTGTGCAATCACCTTACCACTAATTAAAAACCACACGTGATTAGAACCGTGTTCTCTTTTGAGGTTTTCACAATATTTCGAATTCGTAGAGATGAGATAGGTTTCGTTTCTCTTGAAACATTTCGTGACGATCGCATTACTCTGACCCTCCATATTGTTTTGAATGAATGACTGAATTCGAGTCTTAACCTCTTCATCGTGAATTTCATCTTTGGTCTGTGCGTGACTGAAAGAACCCTCCTTAATTACCGTGGATGGGGGTTCTACGACGACGTTCTGAGGTAAATCAGTCCTCACGGTAGACATCTTGAGGATTTCGAGATCTGGGTCCTGCTTGATTTTAAGTATAGTACTGAGGGGCCCACTTTTATACACGAATAAGGGTAGGTACGCGAGTTGCACACTTTTACCAGTCTCTCCACATACTTTACACCCCCGCCCTCCACAAACTTCGTGTTTCGCCATTTTATGTGACCACGGAATACGAAACCCACTTCCTTTCGCCTTACGGGCGACATTTCCATAGACTGCCGCGTCCACAATTTCATTCCAGTCTATGGACCCCTTCGCTGATGAAAGTGCGATGAGAATGTGCTCACGAAGTGCGATCGCAGAAGACTGATCAACGATGAGACCCGGCCAATTCATGTGTACACCAGTCTTCATAAGAGAACCACACGTTTTAGGGGGTGACACGGAAATCAGACAGTCTTTCCCACCGTGGCGCTTCACTTTATCACATATGATTTTACATATGTCCCGAATCTCTTCTATCGTAAGAGGTGATTCATCTTTGTAATCGATGTCCACGAAAAAGTTATATGTGTCACTTTTCTGTTCCACGACGAATAGCTTTTCACCTGATTTTATGGCCTCTATATACTTTTCGTGAAACTCATTCAATTTATCAAATGGCACAGATAGGACACCACCGTCCATGAGCACATGTGATAGATTGGTTGCATTGTTAAATTTTTGAGCTGCACACCAACTCTTAAACATATTTGATTTACGTGATTATTCTCTAAACCATCTCATGAAAGATACATCTCTAAACTCTTTAGATCCAGAGAGCTCTTTTTTAATGACCAGGAGTTCATATACAGTTTTTTCGTTATTCTCATTCACCCAGTCTTCGATTTCATCTTCACACAAACCCCTATTCTTCTGAAGTAGTTCCTTGATCTGCATCAATACGTACGCCTTGGACTTCATTATTTAATAGAGAAGGTTTTTCTATTGAGAGAAGTTATACACGAGTAGAATTCTGGATTTTTCAAAACATTATCGACGATCAACTTCCACCGTTTACGTGTGTTAAACTCCTCGAGGGTATCATAACTCATGTAATCATTTTCGTCGTGCGTCTTTTTGATTGGTTGGTTCATTATCTTTTTTAAATTTGTCTTCTGCTTCTCTTCGTAAAACTTTTTTATTTGCTGATGCTGTTCTGATCGGTTATAGTTCACGTAAAATATAAAGACGTTATACTCGAGATCGACTGTCGGACTTTCTTTGACGGTAAACTTGAATTCACTATACTCACCATTTTTGAGAGAAACGACACCCCGAGTCTCTTCCTCCAGTTCCCTGAGAGCACATCGAATCGGATTGAAAATCTCGCGACGTCTACACCCTCCTGTGACAAATATCCAATCCTTGAATCGTGCATCTCTCACCGTGAGAAATCTTGCTTTATCACCGACGAAACTAACCGGTATCGCGATAGCTTTGTATTTTTTCATTGCGCATTCGCAAGTTATAATACGTGGATAGGATTATTCCTCGTTTTTAGGCTCGGTAACGACATCTGGGTCGGGAGCCGCCTCGACAGCTCTAGGCGTGGGTGTGGGTTTGTTCATGTGCTGAACAACCTCCTCCGAAAAGTTTTTGAAATTGGCCATTTCCTGCTTCGTGCGGTTCATTTCACGGAAGAGGAAAATTACACCCACCATGCAAATCACAGTGGCGATAAGAGTCAGCGTTTCTCGATTGACGGGAATCATTTATACTTTTATATACAATTTTCTTTTTAAGTAATTACACCCATGTGTGTTCGGCCTGGGGGAGGGCATTCATATCCCCCTTGAGCAAATTGGACGGCTTCGTAATGCGTGGGTTGACACGATTTATCTGTAGAAGGTGCGGTTTGGCCTACAAATTTCTCGAGCGTCCTGGATTTAGGATCATACGTCAATACAAAAGCGATGGCGAGAAGGAAAACTACCTTCCAGAGCATTTACTAATTAGTTAGAATATAAAAGACCACCCATACCATTCTCGATACGGAGCACGTTGTAGTTCACGGCGTAGATGTCATCGACAGAGGTGGCAGTCTCATTAACGATGCGCGCGGAATCGAGGCGCGAGAAGTTGAGGGAACCCGTGGGCTGGAGCTTTCCAGACTCGAGACAGAAGGGGTAGAAGAATAGCTTAGTACCGGGTGTGGAGTTGCCGTGGGAGGTGTGGTAGTAGAGGGGTACGGCGGTGAAGTTGGGATCAGCGAACTTGTAATCGGCTACGTCGGTGCCGTTGATCTGGAGCTTGAGCTTGTTGGTGGCGGTACACATGTTCACGGCGGAGACGTTCGCGGCCGCGAGGTACTTGATGGGGTGATTGAAGTTCATCTCTTGGATCTTGGAACCCGAGGAGATCGCCTTCTGAACCTGGGTCATGATCATGTTCTGTGGCTGGGACGCGAAGACTTCACGTTCCTGTGTGTCCAGGTACGCGTAGTTGGCGTACACCTCCCACTTGCTCGCAGCAGCCTCGGCACCCCAAGTGATGCGAAGCTCGACATCGTGGTACTGGAGGGAGATGAGAGGGAGGGCGGACTGCCAGTTCTCACAGAAGGCGAAGCGGAGAGGGTAGAATTTAACGGAGCTGGTACCGTCGTAGAGACCACCAGAGACCGCCTTGGCCGAAGAGTAGGCGGATAGGGTAGGAGCGATCAGGGTCGAGTAGGTCGAGTCCTGTTCATCAATCACCTGACCACCGATGAGAAGCTCCACCTTGGAGATGACAGTCTTCCAGTCGGTGTACGTGTTAGCGATGGGAACGTTAGACCCGTTGGTACCGATGGGCATGAGGTAGACATAGTTGAGCATGTCACCCTTGCGCTCGAAGCGGATGGTGGACATACCGTTGTTCGAGACGTTGCCCTGAATGACCTGACGCTCGACAGTTTGGGAGAAGTTCGTGTGACGCTTGTAGGTAGAACGGAAAAAGCTGACTTCGGGCTGACCGACGAGGTGCACATCCTGAGCACCGACAGCGACGAGTTGGGCGATACCACCAGACATTTTATATTATATGGAGAGTTTATTTTTAAGCTGGGAGGGAAAGTTGATTGGGACGGCAGACCTTAGAAACCTTTGGTATGGGTTTGTAAGGAAAGGGAACGACTTCTACGAAGTCGGGAAAGTACAACTGCTACGCAGTTGGCTGGACGGGCCAAACAGGGTTCGCGGGATCTTCGGTTGTGGAGGGGAGGTCACGGAGGGCTTGCATGTACACCTTCCACTCTTCGGGAATGGGTGTGTCTGTAGATGTCGCCCGAATGACGACCCAATCCACCTCGGCGAGCCGTCTGTTGCGTTCTTGGCGGAATTCCTTGAACGAATACTCTCGTATAATTTCTTGGAACTTCGCTTCAAATTCTTCTTTCGTTGGTTTTGTGTACCCCTCTGGAAATTCTATGTCCTCGTACGTATATTCAGGTTTTTTTGGAAAGTCTCTACCACATAAATTAAGTAAAGTCTTCGACGACACATAGGACTTCAGAGACATTTAAAATAAGAATATATTAAATTCTTGTAATCAAATACCCAGAGAAAAATGCGTGATTCGACTCTGTGTAACAGTCTATATTAGCTACATATACTTTAACTGTATCCCCCATATTTAGTTTTGTTGTAAGAGAAGCGTTTATATTTTCTTGTCCAGGCATATTTGTTTTACGGTTATAACCTGAACTGTAGTTCGTACCATCTGTACGATCATTTACCGAAAAATGCATCCCGGTGATTCCAGTTCTCGCATCGGGATAATTCAGTACACTTGTATCAAAATGGTAAATGCCGTCAACTGGGGCTGTGTAATACCCACCGGATGTACTAGCCGAGGCGGTTGTAAAATGATTAGAACCAGTTTGTAATGAATTGAATGGAACGAACCCCGTGTAATCGTTAAAAGTACCACCCCCGTTTGAATCTCCATCATATGCGTAAAACCACGCAGAATCGTACTTGATAAAACTTGATACATTCATATTTCCCCTCACATCCAACTGAGCTTCAGGGACTTTCCCGATCCCGACGGCCGTGTCGCTGATGACCATGGACCGCCCGGTTCGGCCCAACCGGTACAACTTTTGGACCTCCGAGGGTTCGAGGGCGACGTTATAGATTTTAAAGTTTGAGATTTTACCATCTAACCAGTAAGCAGTATTATACGATCGACCTATTCTAAAAATTGGAGATGATGTAAATGTAATTGTATCACCGATACTTCTTCCGGTCCCTGTTACACTTAATTTAACATTATCTATATACATCTCACAATCCTCAAGTCCCGTGTTCCTAAATATTAACACGAGATGCACCCATTTATTATTAGTAAAAGTATACGCGAAATCATGAAATGGTCCATTTGTACCAAGGACAGACTCCAATCTAAATAGATTATTACCAACGTATAAATTAAAATTATCGCGTCCATTTACAGCTGTACCTATACTGTACACAATTTCCCATTGTGCAGCTGAATCAAAATTTATCCATGCAGACACGGTGTGAGTTTGAAGTGAACCATCCACAATTCCTTCAATATAATCATCCGTCCCATTAAATACGAATGCTTTATCGGCTGACGAATAGTTCATATTCGTACCAACAAACGTCCCATGATTCCCCTTCCCCGAGATATCTGTGGGTGAGGAATTGACGGTGGTATCGAAATCCACCACCAACTTCTCGGGTCTCGGGGTTTCCGTATCCACGTCGTACCGCGAAATGCGGGGAACATCGAGGCTGCGTGTGAGCGAGAGAGAACCCTTATCGAGGATCGTGGGACCGGGGGTGCCGAAGAGTTGCCATTCATTCATGTTACATGCCGCGTGTCCATTAGTGTTCATGAGTAAGAGTCTAAAAATCCTGTATGGAGTTGTTGTATTATCTACCGTATACTCTTTCGGTTGATATGTTGCGGTAAACCCGAAATCGGAGACACTGTCTAGTACATGAAACACGTTACCATCATTACTTCCTACAATCATACCAGTTTTAAGGGCCCTGGGAACTTGTGAACCGGAAGTTAAAATATACTTTTTCAGGGTGATTTTGTACGGCATTTGGATTTCTGCGAAATGTGTCGTAATCGTACCTCCTCCATCTAAAGTGGTTATTTGTGCATTCGTTGTGGCTTCGTATGGGGGGTTACTATTAAACGTAGCCCAGTGTGTTAATGTAGAAACACTTTTATCAAACAACTTGTATATTCGACGGTCGTTTGACCCTGTTCCATTATGATACTTATAAGTGGATAATAACTTGAAAACACCATGCCCTTCGACGTTGTAATCATACGCATTACCAGCTGGATCATATACAAGTTCATCCCCCACCAACCCCCTAGGAGGATACTCTTGAATCCGCTCATCTCCCGCGAGTTCCAATTGGCCCGAGGGTTCGGTGACCCCCACGCCCAAGTGTCCCTTGTACAGGGTCACTTGGGACTTGGACCCCAAAAAGTAATCCTTTTGGTAATCGTAGAGTTCTTGGATCTGCCCAGCATTCAAGGCCTTGGAGTAGAGACGAAAGTTCGCGATGGAGCCGTTGAAATATGTACCAGGGATCGGTAAATCGGACGCATTTGCCTGGACACCTATACTCAAATGCGGTGTTGCACCTATTCCAGCTGCAGTGCTCGTGGCTTGAGAACCCACATTATTTCCATTCACGTATAAGGTAATATTCGTACCGCTAGCTGACAGTTCGTATATAGAAGTCAGATGTATCCATGTACCATATTTTTTTATACCATAAACAACAAAGTCACTGTTTCCATATACAAACGCTTGAATCCTGTCATCAGAACTATTGGTTATAAGTCCGAAACCTGTATCTGTTGTACTCACTTGCCCCACACCATATTGAAATATGTTTGGATTCGTCTGTCCAGATGCTTCCTTACTAATATTTACCCATGTGGATGCTGTATATGTTCCTGAACTACTGTACCCACTCCTAGTATTAGTGATATAATCTCCTGTCCCGTCGAAAACAAAAGCTCCATTCGATACTTGTGGGTTTCCGGCTACTGAACCATCATTCGAATTAGGAGAAAGGTCTATTACATTACCGGATACAGCCCCATCCGCCAAGTCCTTCGCATCATAGTAGACCTCCAACTGGGTCCCCGTGGTCGCCGGCACGTTGTACACGGACTTTAGGGTGGTGTCTAGGGAGCCACTGCCTTCTTCGTGGCCGTAGTATTTGATTTCATTGATATCGACCGAGGAGCGACTTCCTTGAATTTTGTTAACTACGAGCATAATGTACCTGTATTTATTCGTAGTATTTGTGTCAGGTGTTAAAGTTACCCTACCTCCACCTTCAGCTACAGTTGTCGTCGCCCAAGATAAACCACCTGAAAACGATTTTAGTAAACTCCAGGTAGAATCATCGTTACTTCCTAGAATGGCACCTTCATAAGGTCTCCCACCAACGTGTCCCGTCAAACTACTGTACGCAGCTGCGTTTATTTCAATCGCGGAAATGTTTATTTTACGAGGAAGTTCTAATTTTATCCATTCTCCCTCGTAATTTACTCCATCTGCTGTATGTGATTGAGCTGGACTACGGTTATATAGTCCGGGTGTGGCGGTTGTGTAGTAATTTCCAGATTGCCATATTTTATATGTCGTAGTACTTTTACCTTCATCAAATGCACACCAACCGGCGCGTGTATCTGTACCACCATTACCCCAACTACTACTTGAAGTTACTGTATATCCTTTTTGAGATTCTGATACTCCCGGTGTCTGCACAATACCACCTGTAGGTCCTAGAGTTCCGTTTATAATAGCCACCTCCGGGTACTTCCGCAGGGGTCGATCGTGGGGTCCCGTGTATTCGGTGACCACGTTGGAGTCCACGAGGACTGCGGCGGGGTTCGTGTAGAAGGTGTTCCCGGTGACCGTGAGGTTCGATGTG